>ERZ827520.13-NODE-13-length-268398-cov-13.292901_pt1 | contig 268398 bp, 244 predicted proteins | sample MGYA00519581_ERZ827520 | MGnify/ENA primary metagenome ERZ827520 (study PRJEB31778, sample SAMEA3449339) | human gut metagenome | biome: human gut; feature: human-associated habitat; material: faeces | place: United Kingdom | collected 2010/2012 ... | reverse complement strand
TAATATTCGTATTTATTGAGGATTATTGAGATATAAAATCAGGTAGCGGTCCTCCTATTCCTAATTTCATTTCAAATGACATCCTTTATTTTGATTGATATTCATTTAATTATAACCTCTGGCGGACAAAAAAACAACCGCAACCGCGCTTTTATCAATAAAAAATTGCAAAATCTTCGCCCATGGTGTACAATAATCCCATAAGAAACTACCGGAGGCAGATATTTTGGATCTTTCGCGCTTTTCAAGAAGTGAAATGCTCATAGGCGGGGAGTCGGTCGAAAAGCTGAGCCGCTGCCATGTCGCGGTGTTCGGGCTCGGCGGCGTCGGCTCTTATACTGCGGAGGCGCTCGCCCGCGCAGGAGTCGGCGAGCTGACCGTTATCGACAATGACGAGGTTGCGATTACCAACATCAACCGCCAGCTATACGCCCTCTCTTCGACGGTCGGCATGGAAAAAACTCAGGTCGCGGCGGCGAGAATAAAAGATATAAATCCCGACTGCAAGGTGAATATTATCGACGGGTTCTATCTCGAAGAGAATTCTGCGGATTTCTTCGAGAACCGCTATGACTATATGGCTGATGCGGTCGATACCGTTCAGGCAAAACTGTCGTTAGCCGTCGAATCGCAGAGAAGGGGGATACCGCTGATATCGTGCATGGGCACGGGAAATAAGCTCGACCCGACGCTTTTTCGGGTCTCTGATATCACAAAAACTTCGGTCTGTCCGCTGTGCCGCGTGATGCGCCGCGAGCTGAAGGTCAGAGGCATAAGTCACCTGAAAGTCGTCTGGTCACCCGAGCAGCCGATAAAGCCGAATGAGACCGCCGAAGTGACTTCACGCAGGGCACTGCCCGGGAGTATATCGTTTGTTCCGCCCGTTGCAGGCATGATAATGGCGGGCGAGATAATCAAAGATCTGATAAAATAACGTAAAGCTATATAACTTTACACTTCCCCGAGAGGAGATAAGTATGAAGAAAAAAATTATCCGCGCCGCAGCGGCGATACTTGTGCTGACGGTCGCGCTTTCTTTCGCATTCAGTGGCTGTTCAAACAAAAAGGACGGTGGGGACGAGACAACCACCATGCCGCCCGAGGCGGTCGAAGCGGTGCAGACCCTCAAACTGCCCTATTCAAAAGGCGACAAGCTCAATCCCTTTACGGCAACAAGTATGCTCAACCAGCAGCTGATGCCGCTTATCTATGACGGTCTGTTTGCCCTCGACAAAAATTATAATCCTCAGCCGCTTCTCGCGTCGAATTACAGCCGCAGCGGTCGAACCCTGACGGTATCTCTTGCGTCTGCAAAGTTCTCGGACGGTTCGAGCGTCTCGGCTTCCGATGTTGTCGCCTCGTTTGAGAGCGCGAAGAAATCGCCCGCATATAAAACTCAGCTTGCGAATTTCAGCAGCGCAAAAGTCAGCGGGAACAGCGTCGTGTTTTCTCTCGCCGATGATGATCCGTATGCCGTCAACTGTCTGACCTTTGCTGTCACAAAGGGAGGCTCGACCGAGGACGGCGCTGCGGGCAGAGGCAGATACACATATTCTTCGGAAAACGGCGTCGGCTATCTCAAAGCGAGCAGCGCGCGCGGCAACTTCTCGCCGAAGAAAACGAGCATCACTCTCTATGATGTCAAAGATTTGAGCATGCTCAAATATACCCTCGCCATCGGCAATATAAGCTTCGCTTTTGACGATCTGCGCGGCGGCTCTTATACCCGCTATTCCTCGTCGGTCGCAGATATCCTGATGAATAATTTAGTCTATCTCGCTTTCAACAAGAGCTGCTCCGCGCTCTCATCCGAGAAGGTGCGTCAGGCGGTGGCGCTTGCCATTGACAGGGCGAAGCTCGCCGACGAGTCGTTCCAGGGTCACGCAAAAGCGGCGTATACTCCGTTTAACCCCGACTGGAATGTTATCTCCGGCAAAGATTATACAGTCAAAACCGACCTCGAAGCGGCGGGAAAGCTGCTTGACGAGGCGGGATATACTTCAAAAAATGACGCCGTGCGCGCGGACGCAAACAAAAAACAGCTCACTCTCAAGATAGTCGTCAACAAAGACAACGGCTTCAAATCGGCGGCGGCGCAGAGCATAAAAGAGATGCTCGAAAAGCTCAAAATTTCAGTCACCGTCAGCGCGCTGAGCGAAAAAGATTACCGCTCGGCGGTCGCGTCCGGCAAATATGATATGTATATAGGCGAGGTCAAGCTCACCGAGAATATGAGCCTTTCGCCGCTTCTCAAGAGCGGCGGCAGCGTGGCTTACGGCATCAACACTTCGGGCGCCGCGAGCACTGCGTATTCGGCGTTTCTCGCAGGCTCGTCCGATGTGAACACATTTATAGATGCGTTCAATGCCGATATGCCGTTCGTCCCGCTTTGCTACCGTTCGGGGCTTGCGATATACACGCGCACGCTGAAATACGGTAACGCGAATCATATCAACGATGTCTATGCCGATATCGATTCGTGGGATTTCCATTGACAGCAGAAAATCAAACAGGGCTTCCGATTTTTAACGGAAGCCCTGTATTTTTTATATTATTGCGTCCTCGGGGTCGGGGTCGCTGCCCGTGAGTATCGCGTCGGCGCACTCGTTTAGCTTTCTGAACAGCGAATTGTTTTTCATTATCCGCGAGGGAATCGATATCGTCCCGGTGACGAGGCGGTAGTATGCGCTGTCCCTCTCGACTCTGTTCATGCCGCCGTCGAGGAACGAGAGCAGGACATTGTGAACAATGTCGATAACCTTCATGTCCGCGAGCTCCTCGGCGTCCTCCTTGCGGAGAATTTTGCCGAAGGTTAGGCGGTTCACTTTTTTGTAGAAGCTCATCACATCGGATTCGAGCAGCAGCTTTGCAATCGGCTTTGCTATCGGACGCAGCGCTGATATTTTCTTGCCGTTCGCACCGAGCGCGTCGAGCCTTTTGCCGAACTCTTCGCGGCTAACGAGTATGCCCTTGAGCGGCAGGTCTATCATCTGCACCGCGTGCGCTTTCAAAAACTCCTGCGCGTCGTCTGCGCCCTCGAAGCTCTCAAGATGCTCCGTGACTATGTGCAGGCGGTTGTCGTCCGTTACAGTGACATTGACTATCGGCGCGGGATAGCCGCACAGCGAGCCTATGTTCACTTCCGTTATCGGATTTCCCGAGGGTGATACAAATGTATCTATTCTCTGAATATGCGAGTGACCGACGAACATATAGCGAAGCCCTGCGTCCGCTAATTTCGCGGCAACCTCTTCGCGGTCGCCGACGCAGTGACCGCTCGTGATGAACGGGTGGATGTGCGCGATGAGCAGGTGATGCTCCATGCCGATCATCAGCTGACCGTCCTCTTTTGCCTTGCGTATCTGTTCCTCGACCCACGCCATGTGGTCGGGGGTGTAGCCCGCGCGCCCTTTGCCGTTCTGGTCGTCGTTGAGCGCGAGCAGGCGGACTCCGTCGGCAATCTGCGCGACATATGAGTATATGCCGAGATGTGTCTTGTATGAGCTTATCGCGCGGTCGAGCCCGAATTCGCGGTAGAATTCGCTCAGCTCCTCGTGCGGGACTGTCTCAACGTCGTTTGTGACCTCGCCGCCCGTGAATCTGCGCGGATTCTCGTCACAGCACCAGTCGTGCGTCGCGGTTATGACATATACGGGAACATGCTTTTGAAGCTCGCGCAGCTTTTCGCGGAACTCCTCGTGGCATATGCGCTCGCCGTCGTCGGATAAATCTCCGGCTATCATCACTGCGGCGGGCGGGTCTTCGAGTATCTTCTCAAAAGCCGCGTCGATTATCTCGCCCGTCTCTTCGAGGCACTTCTGATCCGATTCGCTGCGGTAGGCATATGCCTCGCCGCCGTCTGACAGGGTGCGCGAGAAGTGGTGGGTATCGGCTATGAAAACGAAGCGTGGGTTCATTTTGTCTCTCCTGCGCTCTGCATCTCGGCGGCAGTCTCGGCTGCTATAGATGCGCGGCGTTCGGCGATTTCGGACATCATCTTTCTGTGTCCTTCGCCGGTGATGTTATAGAAGTGTATAGGTATGAGCATGAGCAGATAGCCTATGGCGGGGACTATCGTTGTCATTGCGAACAGCGCGAGATTGGTGCTGTGGTTCTGAATCAGTGAGCCCTCTGTGTGGCTGACATAGCCGACAACGCCGAGAATGGCGATGCCGATGGACGAAGCGAAGGTGTTCTCAATCTTTCCCGTGAAGCTCATTATCGAGAGCATGATGCCCTCAACGCGGCGTCCTGTTTTCCATTCGATGTAGTCGACCGTCTCGGCCTCCATCTCTTTCTGCATGAGGTTCTTGAACTCAAGCGGGATGGTGGTAAGACCGGTGAAGAGAATAACAAGAATAGCCGTGAATATCGAAGCGGACTGACCTGCGGGCTTGTTGACGAGACCGCCGTAGGTGGTCAGCGCGAAGAGCAGGTGGAGCACTATTGCACTGACGCAGCAGATCTGGAAGAATCTGCGCGAGTCTGCACGCTTGCCGAGCTTTTCGACTATCTTGGGCACGAGAATACCCGCGAGCAGGAAGCCCGGGAATTTGATAACATCTATAAAGACGTTGTATTTTCTGTTGAAAAGAAGGTCGGCGACAAAGTAGAACGAAATCTGCTCGGGTATCTTGCAGATAAGGAAGAAGATATTCGCAAAGAAGAGCATGAGCAGGGGACGGTTCTTGAACAGGAGCGCGAAGCACTCCTTGACGCTCGGCGTGTCGGACTGGTGCTGGGCGCGCTCGCGTGTGTTGTGATATGTAAGGCGCGTGAGCACGACTATGCACACGGCGGAGATTATCGCGGAGGTCAGATATGCCTGCGGGGTGTGATCCTTGAAATAGGGGAGCAGAGCAGCGCCCGCGACGAAAACCTGCGGCAGAGCGCCGACGACGGAGCGGGTTATTGAGCTGACTCCGAAGAGCTTCGTTCGCTCGATTCCGCTCGGGGTTATCGAAAAGGCGAGAGCGCCCATCGGGATATCAAACGCCGTGTAGGTGACGTCGAGCATGACGAAAAGGAAGGTCGTGTAAATGATGTTGAACACAGGGCTCGCGTTTGCGCTGCCGACGAAGAACAGCACCATGACGAGCGAAACGAACAGCGGCGCCCACTTGATATAGGGTCGCATCTGACCGTCCTTTGTCCTTGTTTTGTCAACAAGAACGCCCATCATCGGGTCATTTATCGCGTCGAAGATGCCGCAGAAAAATCTGATCTTTGACGCAACGCCCATTGGGTTCGGGAGTTTTTTGAAAAGAACATCGGTCAGGAAGAAGTTTATGTACTTTGAACTGGTCATGCTCGTGTTCATGCCCTGCGCGCCGCGGCCGAGGGCATAAGAGAGCGTCTCTTTCCAGGTCAGTACGGTCTCTTCTCCGACATCGCTCTTGACGATTTTTGAGTTGAGAAAATCGGATACTTTGCTCACTTCATCATCTCCAGATAAAAATTGAAACAATTATGTAATTGTATTATATAACCTGCACTGAGAAAAGACAAGAAACAAATAAGCAAAAAATGTCCGATTTAAACGAAAAAATAAAAAAGTATATATTTTTTGTGCCGGAGTTTACTTTTGGCGCCCGTCTTGGTATTATTATGTATAGATAAATAAACTTGAAACGGAGGAGTTTCAGTGTCAGAAAAAATCAAGGTTGCGATAATCGGCTGCGGCGCGATAGCGAACTCTGCGCATATCCCCGCATATATGAAAAACGAAAAGGCGGAGATAAAGTATTTCTGCGATATTATCCCCGAGAGAGCGGACGCTGCGGTCGAAAAATACGGCTGCGGAAAAGCGGTCTATGACTATCACGAGATACTTGACGACCCGGAGCTTGATTCCGTCTCCGTCTGCACCCATAATGACCTGCACTCGGTCATAGCTATAGACTTCATGCGAGCGGGCAAGGATGTTCTCAGCGAGAAGCCCGCCGCGCGTGTGCTCTCCGAGGCGCTCGAGATGCAGAAAGTCTCCCATGAGACGGACAGAATTCTCAGCATCGGCGTGTGCAACCGCTTCGGCAACGCGGTCAATCACATAAAGGATCTTATAGACGCAGGCGAGCTCGGCGAGGTCTACCATGTCTATGCGAGCTTCCGCGCGAATCGCTCCATCCCCGGCATCGGCGGCGACTTCACCCGCAAGGCGGCGTCCGGCGGCGGCGCGCTGATAGACTGGGGCGTCCATTATCTCGACCTCATTCTCTATTGCTGCGGCGAGCCCAAGCCCCTGACCGCATCGGGCGAGGCGTTCTGCAAGCTCGGCAAGAACATAAAAGACTATGTCTATACGAACATGTGGGCGGAGAATACCGCCGACAGGGACGGCGTTTTCGATGTTGACGATTCCGTCACCGGCATCGTCAGAACCGACGGCCCGACCATAACCTTCAACGGCGCGTGGGCGGAGAACATCGGCGAGGATGAGACATATATCGATTTCATCGGCGACAAGGCGGGCATAAGGCTCGAATACGGCGAGGGCTTTGTTATTTATTCCGTCAAGAACGGCATGCTCATGCGCAGCGAGCCGAAGTTCAGAACGAACAATTTCTACGAAGCGGAGATAAATTCGTTCGTCGACTGCGTTATAAATCATGAGCATAACCGCGCCGATATCGATCTCGCCATCGGAACTTCCAAAATAATGCAGGCGATATATGACTCGTCCGAGCTGCACAGAGAGGTCGTTATCGACTGATTGCTTGAAAATCGGCGAAATTTGTGCTATACTCGCCAAAAAGAGGTGATTTGATTGAAGATCTCCACAAAGGGACGCTATGCCATGCGTCTGCTTATCGATTTGTATGAAAATCAGGGCGACGGCTTCGTTGCTCTCAAGGATATTGCCGCAAGGCAGGATATATCGAAAAAATATCTCGAACAGATTGTGCCCGCCTTAACGGGTGACGGGGTTTTGAAAACTTCGCGCGGATTCCAGGGCGGCTACCGCCTTGCGCGCGAGCCGGAGGATATCCCTGTCGGCGATATACTGCGCCTCACCGAGGGCAGCCTTGCGCCCGTGGCGTGCCTCGACAGTAAGTCCAACGAGTGCCCGCGCTGCGCGGATTGCCTGACCCTTCCGCTTTGGCAGGGACTCGAGCGCGTCATCAACGAATATCTCGACGGCGTGAGCCTGCGCGATGTCATTGACGGGAATATAAAATAAGTTATTGAAGCCGCTGTATTTTGCAGCGGCTTCTGACTTTTTTATGCGGGACACGCATAGATATATAGCAGATAAAAACAAAGGAGAAATAAAAAATGAAACGCCTTTTTGCCTGCATTGTTCTTTTTTGCCTGCTCTGCTCATGCGCCCGGATTCCCGCAAAACTTCCGGAACAGACGAGCAATAGCACAACGGAAACTTCCGCCGTTTACACTCCGAAGCCTGATGAGATTCGCGCTGTGTGGATAAGCTGCTACGAGCTGCCGGATGCAGCTCAGGGCGAAGAAAAATTCCGCGAGCGGGCGGAGGAAATGTTTAATAATGTCGCCGATATGAAGCTCAACATGGTTTTTGTCCATGTCCGCGCCTTTGCCGATGCCGTCTATCCGTCGAAGCTTTTCCCGTGGTCAAAATATTCCTGCAAGGGGAGCGACCCGGGTTTCGATCCGCTGAAAGTGATGGTCGAATGCGCCCACAGAGCCGGACTCAAAATTCATGCGTGGATAAACCCGTTTCGCGTCAGCTCGTCCGATAATATTGACTCTCTGCCGCAGGGGAGCCCGGCGAAAAAGCTCATTGGCACGGATGCAGTTATCCAGCTCAAAAACGGAATATATTTCGACCCCGCGTCAACCGATGTCCACGCGCTGATATATGACGGCGTGCGCGAAATTTTGGATGGCTACGAGGTCGACGGCATACATATCGACGACTATTTCTATCCCACACGCGACGAGAGCATAGACCGCGCGGAATATGAAGCTTATGTCTCCGGCGGCGGGGATAAAGGACTCAACGAGTGGCGGCGCGACAGCGTCAGTGCGTTCGCGGCGGGTCTCTATTCGCTCGTCAAGAGCTACGGCAGCGACAAGATATTTTCGATAAGTCCCGCGGGCAATATCGACGGCAACGAAAACGCTCTGTTCGCGGATGTTGAGCTGTGGCTCTCCACTCCGGGTTACGCCGATTATATTATCCCGCAGGTCTATTTCGGCTTTGAAAATCAGTCTCTGCCGTTTGAAAAGACTGCAAAACGTTGGGCTTCTGTCTCCGACGGGCGCGTCGGGATAATCTGGGGTCTTGCCGCCTATAAATGCGGGATTCAGGATAAAAATGCCAGGTCGGGGAGCTCCGAGTGGGCGGAGAACAGTGATATTATCGCCCGCCAGCTGTCTTTCGTCCGTCCGCTAAATGCCTATTGCGGATTCGCGCTTTTTTCATATTCATATATGTTCGGAAAAATCAACGAAAACGCAAAAAAAGAAATGCAAAATCTCGAAAATATGTTATAATGTATACTGTCTTATTATAAATTGGGGATATCACATCCTTTTTGGTGAAAACTTTTCTGACGGAGGGCAAATGAAATGACGAAGGGAAAGAGAAATGCCGTAATAGTAATGTCCGTCGCTGTCCTGCTGCTCGTCAGCATGGCGGTGAGCGCGGGCATAGTCGGAACAGATAAAATCCTGTCGTTCCTCGGCGGCAAAAAGCCGGGCACGACAGAAGTTACCGGCGACGATGGCAGCAATGTCCAATTCGTCACCTCGCGCCCCGCGAAGCTTTCCGCAATTTTCGTCAGAACGGACAAGCTCGGTCTTTCGTCCTCTTCCGATACAAAGACAAACTCCGATATAATAGCGAAAGCGGCAGAAAATATAAAAAACAAGGGCTTTGATTCAGTGTTTATTGCAGTCCCCGAAGAGAGCGGCTTTGCCTGCTCGGACGGGAAAATAGATGCCCTCTCAGTACTCTCTGAAAAGGCTAAAGAACAGGGACTTTATGTCTGCCTTGTTTACGGCGGCACCGAGTTCGGAAAAGACGAATTATCTTCGCTCGGAAGCAGCTTCGACTGCGTGGCGTTCTCCGGCGATATGACCGCCGAGCAGAGAAAGAACGCTGTCGGCACTCTCCATTCCGAAAATAAAAAAGTCAGCGCGGCGCTCTTTGCCGATGCTTCAAACGCGGCGGACTGCGCGGCCGTGCTCGATTCAAGATTCGCGGATTTTCTTATAAGCTTCCCGGCGGACAAGTCCTCGGCTGGCGAAAAATATGTCTCTTCGCTCGAACAGGTGAACGACTCCGTGCGCGGGAGCGGGCTGAGCTTCGCGGCGGCTGTGCGTGCAGATCTCTTTGCGTCCGACGGCACGGACGAGGCGATGATGATAACCGAACAGCTCGATGCCTGCGATTCGCTCGACTCCTGCGTGGGAACGGTCATGTATGACTATGAGTTTTTTTCGTCGGATAATTCACTCGCTTCGGCAATTCTCAAATATATCGCTGAGCGCAGCCGCGAAGAGCTTGAAAAGGACTTTGAACTCAGAAATTTTGAGGGCAGCACAAAGACCACAAACGAATCGAAAATAACCTTTACAGGCTCAAGCAGCCCGCTGAGCCCCTTGAAGCTCAACGGCAACGATGTAAAACGCGAAGCAAACGGCGATTTCTCGTTCGAGTCCGAACTCAAGGTCGGAAAGAACGAGTTCAGCTTTGAACATAAGGGCAAGACTCATAAATATACCGTTACATATGAAATAAAAATACTCGAGTCGATAACCCCGACAAAATCTATGGAGGTGCCGGGCGGCAGCAGCATCACCGTCACCGCGACCGCGCTCAAGGGCTCGAATGTTACGGCGAGCCTCGGCGGCACGAAAGTGAAGCTCAAGCAGCAGTCTAATTTCGTTCAGGACGAAAACGGCACAAAGCTCGACGAAAACTCGGATTTCGCCGTCTACAGCGGCAAGATTTCAATTCCCGCGAGCACATCAAAAGTGCAGGCGCTCGGAAGAATAAAAGTATACGCAAGCTTCAACGGACTCTCCGCCACAATGAGCGGCGCGAGCGTCAGCGTCAGCGCGGTCATTCCGACTCCCGAGCCGACCCCGACCCAGCCCGATACCACCGAGCATCCGTCAACCGATAAACCGTCCGACACTACCGACGGTGGCACGGGCGGCAATGTCGATTTCGACCCGTCAAAGATGCTCACTCCTTACGCCTATGCGGGCGTTGCGGGCAGATCGAAGATGTGCGAGATAACCTCGCTCTGCGAGACGATGCCCGCGAATGTAGTTGACGACTGCGTGCCTTACAGCTCTCCGCTCCCGGCGGGAACGTTTGATTATATTTCGAGCGAATACACTTACGGCGGCAGCAAATATTACCGCCTCGCCAGCGGCAGAAATATACTTGCGAGCAAGACGAAATTGATAGCTCAGGGCTATAATCTTCCGCAGAACAAAGTGTCTGTAGTTTCGAGCTCTTCAAACTCCGACGCGACTACTATAAAATTCGGCTTCACCTGGAAGATTCCGTTCAATGTCGCGGTCAAGAACCAGTCATATATCCCTTCGTCTCAGGCTTCGGGCGGTTCGCTCTATGCCGTGACTGCATTCAACGGAAAATATGTTGATATCACCTTCAGCCATTCCGGCAATGTTGTCGGCAAAATCAATGTCTCCGGCAGCAAGATAGTCTCCGCCGCCCAGTGGATAACGGACAGCAAGGCGAAAACACTGACCTTGCGCCTGACTCTCAGGACTCCCGGCAGATTCTACGGCTATTCCGTCGGCTACACTTCGGACGGCTGCCTTACACTCAAGATTAAGGCGAAGCCCGCTTCGTCGCTCAGCGGCAGCGTCATTATGATAGACGCGGGTCACGGCGGCAACGATTCCGGCGCTATATGCGCATATAACCCCAACAGCTCCAAAAAATACGAGAAGCAGATAAACCTGCTCCTTGCCCAGAAGATAAAAGCGAAGCTCGAAGCCCGCGGTGCAACTGTAATTATGACGCGCTCTAATGACACATATGTTTCTCTCGACGCCCGTGCGAATATGGGCAGGACGAAGAACCCCGATATGTTTATCGCTGTCCACTGCGACTCGAGCGAGAGCGCAAGCCCGATGGGCACTACGGCATATTACTATCAGGCTTATTCGTTCCCGCTGGCGTCAGCTGTTCATAAACGGATAGTCTCCGCCTATAAGAGCAGCATATATTCCGGTGCTGGCTCGGCAACTCTGAATAAGATAGACCGCGGCACGAATATGTATCCGTTCCGCGTGACGAGAATTGAGGAGTGCCCCGCCGTGCTCATAGAATACGGCTTCGTCAGCAATATCAGAGAGTGCAAGTTCCTCTGGTCGGATTCCGTCCAGGAGAGGCTCGCCCAGGCGACGGTAGACGGCATCGCCGACTACATCGCCTCGAACTGATTTCGCTCTTTCGGCTCAAATTTTCTTTTGAGCGCAAGGCACAGATATTCCGCCGGGAAATAGAGAATGAACCAAACCGCCGAAAACGGCAGGCAGATTTGCCCGAGAAAATTCAGCGGCATATTCGAATAGTCCCAGACATCCTGCTTGAGCAGAATGTTGAATATCACCCCGGCGATAAGCTCGATGCAGGTTATCACGAGCGCACCTATCATGCCGCCTATCACGGGGTGAAGCGCGGCGAGCCAGTCGCTCAGAAGATAAAAAATCAGCAGCACCGAGCCGCCGGCTACGGACATCGACCAGTGCGTGTAGCCGCGGAAAATCACCTCGACGAGGTTGTATATTACCGCGCCGAGGAGAAAGACAAAGACATAGCGAAACCCGTTTTTCAATATCATCACCGAGCTTATTTTTGACCGCAGATGCCTCGATATTCCGCGTTTGCGGCGGTGGAAAACCTTTTCAAAAAAGGAGAATATCCGTGCTCAAAAATATGTCTATCAGAAACAAACTTGTCGTGTCGAATATGCTTATGGTCATCGTCCCCGTGGCTATTATAACCGCGGTCATATTGCTGACCACATTGTCCATAACATATTTTTCGACATCGAAGATGTCGTTCGACCCGTCGTTCGGCTCTTATCTGCTTTATAAGACGCAGTTCAATGTCTCGTCGCTTGAGGACAAGATAAAGACTCCGAAAAAGAGCGATACCGACAGGCTCGGCGCGATGGATAAAAAGCGTATCGCTCCGCTCAGAGCGGGGATAACCAAGTCCGGCAGCGGCATGGAGGACAGAATAAGCGACGCCGTTCTCGGCGCATGTGCGAATATTCAGAGAGACGGCTCGGATATTATGATTCTCGCGAACGACGAGATAATATACAAGACCGTGGAAGCGGATGTCTATGAGATGGTCGGCGCGGTCATTGATATCTGCGGCAAGAGCCTGAGCGATATAAACAGCCCGTTCGTCACCTCGGACGACAGCGGAACGGTCGTCACCGATGTCTTTTCCGTCGAGGGCGAGGGTATTGTAAAAATAATTGTAGTCAACAAAAATCTAAACGCAATAGTCAGCCCCAGCATCTACAGCGGCAGCTCCGGCATACCGATAAAGGGCAATAACATCATCGCCATCGCAGCGGTCGTTGCGGTCGTCGCGATAATCATAACAAACGGCTTGCTCGTCATTCTCATGCTCAAGAGCATTATGGAGCCGATGACCATACTCCAGACGGCTACCCATGAGCTGCGCGACGGCAACCTCGACTATAAAGTGCCCTACAGCTCCAAAAATGAGATAGGTCAGGTCTGCGCGGACTTTGAAGAGATGCGCCAGCGGCTCAAGGAGTCGGTCGAACAGCAGCAGAAATACGAAGAGAACAGGATGCAGCTTATCGCCGGCATCTCACACGATCTCGGCACTCCGCTGACCACTATAAAAGGCTACGCTTCCGGCATACTCGACGGTATCGCCGACACGGACGAGAAAAAGATGCGCTATGTCGGGGTCATTTATGACACCGCGCAGGGCATGGACACCCTCGTTTCTGAGCTTTCGATGCTCTCGAAGCTCAGCCTTGACAAAGTGCCGTTTTATTTTGAAAAGATAAAGGCGAAGGACTTCTTCGAGGAGTATACAGCCTATGCCGCCGACACCCTCGGCGAGGCGGGCATAGAGTTCATATATAACTTCGAGTGCGACGAGGACAGGGAGATAAACATCGATCCCGCTCAGTTCAGGCGCGTGCTCAACAATCTTATCGACAACAGCCGCAAATACGGCGCGGAGGACGGAACGGCTAAAATAATGCTTTCCGTCAGAAACGGCGAAAATGGACACATCGAAATATCTATTGAAGACAACGGTCAGGGTGTCCCGGCGGACGAACGCGATAAGATATTCGAAACTTTCTACAGAGGCGACAAGGCGCGGACGGGTCACAAAAACGGAAGCGGCCTCGGCCTCGCGATAACAAAGCAGATAACCGACCGACACGGCGCGTCCATCCGCGCGGATGAGAGCGAGCTCGGCGGACTCAAGGTGATAATAGATTTGCCGCAGGCAAAATAGGAGGAACGAAAAATGAGCAAAAAGATTCTTGTTGTTGAGGACGAAAAAAATATAGCCGAACTCGAGCGCGATTATCTCGAGGCGAACGGCTATACAGTTGAGATAGAATTTGACGGAAAGAGCGGACTCGATAAGGCACTCGGCTCTGACTATGATCTCGTGATACTCGATGTCATGCTTCCCGGGCTTGACGGCTTCGAGGTCTGTCGCCAGATACGCAAGCACAAGGAGTTCCCAGTGCTCATGGTCTCGGCGAAGAAGGACGAGATAGGCAAGATAAGAGGACTCGGTATCGGCGCGGACGACTATATAACCAAACCGTTCAGCCCCTCCGAGCTTGTTGCGCGCGTCACGGCGCACATTTCCCGCTATGAGCGTCTGACCTCAAAGGGCGAAGAGCCTGTTAATTATATTATAAATGTCGGCAAGCTTTCGATAGATACCTACGCCCGCCGCGTTTTCGTCAACGAGAAAGAGGTCACGCTCACGAACAAGGAGTTCGACCTGCTCACGTTCCTCGCATCAAACCCGAATGTGGTCTACAGCAAGGACGCCATATTCGATAAAATATGGGGACTCGATGCGATAGGCGAGACCTCGACCGTCACCGTCCATATCAACAGGATCCGCGATAAAATCGAGACGGACAGCTCCAACCCGCAGTATATCGAAACCGTCTGGGGCGCGGGTTACCGCTTCAAGGCATAAAAAAACTGCCGCGAAAACGGCAGTCTGATATAATTTTTTCAGCCCTCAAGCTCGGCTGTCCAGTCGAACGAAAAAGTTTCGCCTTTTTCGAGCTTTTCGATGCCGCGCTTTTCGGCTATAGAGTCTTTTTTGTCACAACTGTCGTTGACTCCGTACCACGGCTCAAGGCAGACATACGGCGCGTTGGGCTTCGCCCATATTCCGAGATATGGCGCTTTGCCGAAGGTGAATTTTACAGTTCTGTCGCCGCTCACGAGGCGCAGGCTCTCTGAATTAAGTCCCTCGAGGATAAGCGCGTCCTTGTCGAAAATATGCTCTGTGAGCCTTATCGTGCGCCCGTTTTCGAGCTCTACCGGGAAAGTCTCGTCCATGAGAATGGAGCTTGAATCTATTCTCATCGTGCGAAGATTTTCGCCTTTTTCGAACTCTATCGCGTCGCCTATGCGGCAGTTGAAGCCGGGGTGCGCGCCGATCGAGAAATACATCTCGCCGTCGGTCTTGTTTATGACTGTGCTCGTGCAGCGGAGTGTGTGCCCGCTGACGGAATATTTTATCAGCAGCTCGAACTCGAACGGATAGCACTTCCTCGTCTCGTCGCTCGACGCGAGGGAGAAGGTCATGGAATCTCCGCTCTGCTCTTTGAAAGCAAACACCGAGTGGCGCGCAAAGCCGTGCTTCGGCATCTCATATTCGCGGCCGCTGTAGCGGTATTTCCCGTCCAAGAGCTGACCGATTATCGGGAAGAGAACCGGCGCTCTGCCGTACCAGACTGACGGATTGCCCTGCCAGAGAAACTCTTTTCCGTTTTCCTTGAGCTCTACGGAGCTCAGCTGTGCTCCGTCGTCCTCCGCGCTGACGCGAAGAAATTCGTTTTCAATCGTGTATATCATATTTTCACTCCTGTTGTGACCTGCGTCACGGATTTTATCTTTACGAAGTAATTTTATCACCGAACAGGCAATAAATCAATTCAATTCTGAAAGGAAGAGGTTATAAATGAAGGTTTATGTTATTCACGGACCCAATATGAATATGCTCGGCATAAGGGAGCCGGATATCTACGGCAGGCAGACCTATGACGATCTTGTTGAATATATCCGCGCGCGCTGCGAAGAGAACGGCATGGAGCCGGAGTTTTTCCAGTCGAACCACGAGGGCACGCTCGTTGACATAATCCAGCAGGCGTATTATGAAAAAGTCGATGCGATAATAATTAACCCCGCGGCTTATACTCATACGAGCATCGCGATACATGACGCGCTCAAGGCGGTCGGTATTCCGACGGTCGAGGTGCATCTGTCAAATATTTCCGCGCGCGAGGAGTTCCGCGAGAATTCATATATAACCCCTGCCTGCGTCAAAACATATATAGGCTTCGGCTTTGAGGGCTACGAGAAGGCGGTAAAGCACCTGAAAAAGCACTATTGCAAGGATTGAAGCAAAAAGTTTACAAAGCGTTAACCGATTTTGAGGTTCTTTGATATAAAATAAGCTAAAGAGATACAGAAAACTTTTTGGGGGAAAAGATGACAGGCTATATCAAAGCTTTCAAGCCCGAGCTCAAAATCAAGGATTATGAGCTTTACCGAGGCGTATATTGCTCCGAGTGCAGAGTGCTCGGCAGACTCTATACCCCGATAGCGAGAATGCTTCTGAGCTACGATTTCACTTTTCTTTCGATAGTTCGCCTGGCTCTTCAGGAGCAGTGCGGAAAATTTGAAAAAGGACGCTGCTGCGTGAATCCCGCGAAGAAGTGCCTCAAATGCACCGACGATGCGGAGCTCGAGCGCAGTGCCGATGTCGTTATAATCGTCTCTTATTATAAATTGCTCGACGATATCGCGGACGGCGGATTCTTCAAACGCCTTGCGTGCCGGCTCATAAAGCCCGCGCTTTCGCTCATGCACAAAAAAGCCGCGAGACGGCAGGAGATGCTCGACCGCGCCGTCGCAGCCGCAATGGAAGAACAGCAAAAAATCGAAAAATCCGGCACGGCGTCGCTCGACGAGGCGGCGGATCCGTCCGGTAAGATGCTCGCCGCAATATTCTCTCAGGGATACTACGGCGAGGACAAAATACAGCTGTGGCGTTTCGGCTATCTTCTGGGCAGGTGGATATATCTGCTCGATGCCGTTGACGATATCGAAAAGGATATAAAGAGCGGGTCATATAATCCGCTAAAAGCAAAATTTCCCGATGCAAACAGCCTCTCGGGCGATGAGTTCAGAAAATTTGCCAAAGAGCGTCTTGACCTCACGGCGGGCGAGACGGCGAACGCGCTCGGCGGACTGAAGTTCAACAGATTCGGGGATATAATAGAAAATGTGGTCTGCGACGGAATGTTTGCTTCGCAGACGGAAGTATTCAGAAAGAAAGAGGGTGTGAAGAATGAAAAAGAATCCGTTCTCGGTTCTCGGAGTACCGGACACGGCGAGTGACGAGCAGATAAGAAACGCTTATCGCGAGCTCGCCCGCAAATACAGCGACTCGTCGGACGACGGCAAAATGCAGGAGCTCAACGACGCATATGATCAGATAGTTATGCTTCGGGGCGGACTCGGCGGCTCTTCTTCATCGTCTTCGCGCTCTTCATCATATGCGAACAATATGTCCGACCTGTCCGATATACGCGAAAAAATACGCAGCGGCAGGATAGAGGACGCATTGGTTCTGCTCGACGGAATTCCCGAGCAGTATCGCGCTGCAGAGTGGTATTATCTCAAGGGCGCGGCTCAGCAGAGGCGCGGCTGGCTCGACTATGCATCTGAGAATTTTGACCGCGCGTGCAGAATGGATCCCAACAACCGCGAATATGCGGCGGCAAAGGAGAATCTCGATTCGTCGAAGAACGGCGGCTTCCGCAGCGCCCGCAAATCGTCGAGCGGATGCAGTGCCTGCGATGTCTGCTCCGGTTTGCTCTGCGCCGACTGCTGCTGCGAGTGCATGGGCGGCGATCTTATCCCTTGCTGCTGAGGATTGATCTTGATATGAAACAGGAAATGAAAAAAACATCCAAAATAGCTCTCAGCGCCGTCTTTGCGGCGCTGTCTGTCGCTCTGATGGCGTTAGTCTCGATTATCCCGAATCTCGAGCTGGCGCTCCCCGCGATATCGGGTCTGTTCGTCGCGGTCATAGTCATTGAAGTTGACAAAAAATGGGCGCTCGGCGTGTGGGCGGCAGTGTCCCTGCTGTCGCTGATAGTCGTCCCAAACAAAGCGGCGGCGATAATTTACGCAGTCTTTTTCGGCTATTATCCCGTGCTCAAGGCCGTGCTGGAGAGCAAAACGCCGCGCGCAGTCGAGTATATTATAAAGATTCTGACCTTTTCGGTCGTTATGTCGCTTTCGTATTTTCTGATGGTAAAATTTATGGGCATCGACCCCGACCTGCCGGATTTCCTCGGCAAGTGGGCGATACCCGCGATAGCGCTGCTCGGCATAATCGCATTTTTGCTCTATGATTATGCCCTGTCAAAGCTGATTACATTCTATTGCCTGCGCCTAAGCAGCAAGCTCAGAAAGATACTTAAATAAATATATCCGCACTGCTTTTGCAGATATAAAAAGTTAAACCGACCTGTGTGTTTATAGGTCGGTTTTTTATGTTATTGCAAAGTATATTGAAGCACACTGTTTATCGGTTAGATAAATGATAATTTATCGCAGAATCTATTCAGGCGTCCCTGTAGGGGAGCTGGATCGGCGTAAGCCGAGACTGAGGGGTTAGCTCGCTTCGTTTAAAGTGATAGTAAAAGTGCAAAAAATAACCTTGTAAGTTGCGAGCCAATAAATTTGTGCAAAATTCGCGGGCAGATGATATCCGCCCCACACTACTGTGCCGCTTTTATCTTTATATCAGCTCGCCCTCACACCAGTCATCGCCGCAGGCGGTGATTTTTACTTTGCGCAGACCGCGTGTGCAGCCGCTCTTTATTCTGACCGGCGTGTAGTTAGCCGTGTAGCCCTGAATGCTGCCGTCGCGCAGCTTCTCTTCAAACAGCACCTCGACCGTTCTGCCGATTTGTCTCTCTAAAAATTCATGCCGAACTTCGCCTGTCGCCGCGATCATCTCGCGGCTTCTGCGCTCTTTTTCGGCGTTTTCAACGACATCCGGGAACTCCGCCGCCCGCGTGCCTGCCCTGCGTGAATAGGGGAATACGTGAACTTTTTCGAAGCCTATCTTCCTGACGAAATCGCGCGAAATCTCGAAATCTTCTTTAGTCTCGCCCGAGAAGCCGACCATAACATCTGTAGTCAGCGTCGTGTCCTCGAACTCGCTTCTGAGCCTTGTGCAGAGTTCTTCGTATTCGGCGGCGGTGTAGTGGCGGTTCATGCGCTTGAGTGTCTTGTCGCAACCGCTCTGGAGCGATATGTGAAACTGCGGGCAGAGCTTTTTGCATTCAGCCAGCCTTTTTGTAACATCCGGGGTCATGTGGTCGGGCTCGAGAGAGCCGAGACGCACGCGCTTTATCCCATCGAACGATGCGGCGAGCTCGACCGCGTCGCATATGCTCGCCCCACAGTCCGTGCCGTATGCCGAAAGGTTTATGCCGACGAGAACTATCTCCGAAAAGCCTTTCTTTTCGAGCGAGGATATCTCTTCCCTTATGTCCTCGAGCGGCTTCGAACGCACGCGCCCGCGCGCATATGGAATGACACAGTAGGAGCAGAAACGGTTGCAGCCGTCCTCGATTTTGACCGTCGCCCTCGTGCGCTCGCGAAAATCGTTTATCAGCTCGCCGGAGAATTTTTCGCCGTTTTCGTGCTGAGCTATGCGAACGATCCTCTCACGCGTGCGGAAGAATTCATCGATCATGTCGGGAATCTGCTTGTTCGAGCGGTTGCCGGTGACGATATCCGCCTGGGTGAGCAGACGCGCGTCCTCGGGGAACGCCTGCGGCATGCAGCCCGTGAGCACTATAACGGCGTCCGGATGCAGCTTTCGCAGATGGCGCACATTCTGCCTCGTCTTGCGGTCGCTCTCGGCGGTTACGGTGCAGGAGTTGACTATGTAGACATCCGCCTCTTCGCTCGCCCCGACACATTCAAAGCCGCGCTTTATCAGCGCCTGCTCCATCGACTGCGATTCATATTGATTGACCTTGCACCCGAGAGTGCAGAATGCGACCTTCATATCATCACCGCGGCAAAAGCCGCCCTTCCTTTGAGTTTTGCAGTGAAATTATACAGCATTTCGCCCTCTTGTGCAAGTCCGCGGGGCTAAGATGCAGATAATCGGCATATATCTTTAATACTGTTTTTATATCCGCTTTTGATTTTCGGGAGATGATGTTATGAACCGTAAGCTGAAAACGGTGCTCTGCGCCGCCCTTGTTCTTCTGCTGATGTTCTCTTGCTGCTGCGTGAGCTTCGCCGACGAGCCGATGCCCGTCACCGTCAAGGCGAAAGCGGCGGTGCTCATGGATGTGGATTCCGGCAAGGTGCTCATGAGCATGAACGCCGATGAAAAACTTTATCCAGCCTCCGTTACGAAAATAATGACGCTTCTGCTCGTGACCGAGGCGCTCGACAGCGGGAAGATATCGCTCAGCGACACCGTAACCGCCTCCGCCTCTGCCGCATCAAAAGGCGGCTCGCAGATATGGCTCAAAGAGGGCGAGCAGATGACGGTCGATGATCTGCTCAAGGCTACTGCTGTTTACAGCGCGAACGACGCCTGCACGGCTCTGGGCGAGCTGCTCGCAGGCAGCGACGAGGCGTTCACCGCGATGATAAACGAGCGCGCTCAGCAGCTCGGCATGAAGAACACACATTTTGATAACTGCACAGGTCTTGATGACACCACAACGACCCATTTGACCACCGCGATGGATGTCGCGATAATGTCACGCGAGCTGTTGAAACACGAGCGCATAATGAACTATACAACTATCTGGATGGACTCCCTGCGCGGCGGCGCAACGGAGCTTGTCAACACGAATAAGTTGGTCAGGTTCTACAAAGGCACGACCGGGCTCAAGACCGGCACAACGGCGAAGGCAGGATGCTGTGTCTCCGCGAGCGCGAAGCGCGGAAACACGCATCTCATAGCCGTTGTCATGGGCAGCCAGACGAGCGACGACCGCTTCAACGGCGCAAAGGCTATGCTCAACTGGGGCTTTGCAAACTATTCGACCGTCACGCCCGAGATAGACCCGTCGCTGATAACCGATGTCGCTGTAATAGGCGGCGTTGTCGATTCGATTCATCCGTCTCTGCCGAAAGCCGCCAGCGTGCTCGTCAAAAAAGGCGAGGAGGGCAAGATAAAGACCGATGTCGAGCTCTGCGTCGACGTTCAGGCGCCTGTCGAGAAAGGGCAGGTGCTCGGTAAGGTGGTGCTGAGCCTCGGCGACGAGAAGATAGGGGAGTATAATATCGTCTCGCCCGATGCCGTGCGCGCGCTGACTTTCAAAGATATTTTCTTCCGCCTGCTGAAATCCCTCGCCTGAAAACTGTATGAATATACAAATTGAGCACCCGCTTTTTGTCGGATAATACAAAAAAGACCGATATTGTGTATTGGGAATAAAATAAAACTCACAGATGTTATAATTAACTCGTGTGTTTAAGGGAAAAACAAAGAAAAGAGGAAAAGTTTGTGAAAAATTATTTCAGCCGGCTTATGTCGAGCGCGAAGAAGTCGGAGTTCATCGTCTGGTGGATATTCCGTCTGATTATGATAGGCGCGATGGTGAGCCTTCTGTTTACCAACCCGCCCTCGGATCTGCCGAAGACGCAGATGGCGCTTCAGCTGTTTGCAAATCTCGTCGGAATGTTCGCTTGGGAGATAATCCAGGCTCTGCCCGAGAAAAACTGCCTGCGCCAGCTCCCGTCCTATTGCCAGACCGTCGCGTCCGTCGGACTGCTGCTCGCATCCTTCGGCGGCGCGTTCCTGAACTTCTATTATTCCATCTTTATGTGGGATAAGATACTCCACCTGCTCGGCGGAGCTGAGGCGGTGTTCATGGGCTATGAGCTCGCGACCGCCATGCAGAAGCGCGACAAGAAGCAGTGCGATCTGCCGATAGTCCTGCTCTGCGCTCTCGGCTTCTCGTTCTTTATCTCCACCTGCTGGGAGCTCTTCGAGTTCAGCTTCGATCAGATAGCGGGCGGCGATTCTCAGCATTGGTCGTATGAACTTGCAAAGGCGGCGAACAATACGAGAACTTTCTTTAAGCCCAGAGATCCCGCTCGTTTCGCTCTCATGGACACCATGACCGACATAGTTTTCAATACCCTCGGCGCAGTGCCGTTTTATATCATACTTAAAATAGCGCCTTATCATCATAAGGGCAAGAACAATGTCAACGAGATGTTCGCTCCCAAAGGTGCAGAAAAGGAATTTGCACAGGCAAAATGAGTTTTCGCTGTCCCGTATGCTCGCAGGAGCTGAAAAAAGAAGAAAAGATATGGGTGTGTCCGCAAGGGCACACCTTTGATATCGCTGCAAAAGGCTATGTGAATCTGCTGATGAGCAATTCGTCGGGCGCAAAGCGCCACGGCGACGACCGCCTGATGATAAACGCGCGGCGCGATTTCCTTTCGAAGGGCTTCTATGAGCCTCTGCGCGAGGCTGTTTATGATGCTCTTTCGGCGGATTTCCCGCGCGGCGGTACTCTGCTCGACGCGGGCTGCGGCGAGTGCTGGTATACTTCGTATTTTAAAAACAGGCTCGGCGAATCGGGACTTGAGCCGCAGGTGCTCGGCGTGGATATCTCGAAATACGCGCTCGAAAAGGCGCCGAAAAACTGCGGAGTCGAACGCGCCGTGGCGAGCATATATAAGCTGCCAGTGGGCGACGGCGAATGCGACGCGATAGTAAATATCTTCGCGCCCGCCTGCCCGCAGGAGTTTTCGCGCGTGCTCAAAAAAGACGGCGTGTTCGTCAAGGCAATACCGCTCGAAAAGCATTTGTGGGAGCTCAAAAGCGCCGTGTATGACGCGCCGTATGAGAACGAAGTTCCGCCGCATGATATCGAGGGCTTCCGCCTCGTCGGTGAAGAGAAGATATGCTATACTTTTGCGCTCGAAAGCGGGAAGGATATAACCGACCTTTTCAATATGACTCCGTATTGCTACAAAACCTCGCAGCAGGACAGGGAGAAGCTCGAAAAATTGAGCTCGCTCACCGTCAGCGCGCAGTTCAGCGTGCTCACTTATAAAAAGATATAACGCTGCGCAGCATATGATTTCAAATCCCTCGGTTTTAATTTTTCAAACCGGGGGATTTTTCTGCTCTTTTTGGCGTTTGTTATTGTAAAAATTGCGTTTTCGTCGTATACTAACTATGTATGAAAGCCACGCGGAAATACCGCATCAATATATCCGGCAGGAAAGGAAGTATAATTTATGCAGCTTGAACTCAAAAGACCCGAGGATTGCATGTTTGATGAAATATCTCTCGGCGAGATAATGCTCCGCCTCGATCCGGGCGCGGGCAGAATAAAGAATTCGCGATCTTTCACCGCTTGGGAAGGCGGCGGAGAATACAATGTCGCGCGCGGACTGCGTCGCTGCTTCGGACTTCGCACCGCAGTCATAACCGCCCTCGCGGATAACGAGGTCGGCAGGCTCATAGAGGACTTCATTCTCCAGGGCGGAGTCGACACCTCGTTTATAAATTGGATGAGCTACGACGGCATCGGCAGAAACGTCCGAAACGGACTCAACTTCACCGAGCGCGGTTACGGAATCCGCGGAGCCGTTGGAGTGTCCGACAGAGGCAATACTGCGGCATCTCAGCTCAGAGCCGAGGATGTTGATTGGGACTATATCTTCGGTAAGCTCGGCGTCCGCTGGCTGCACACGGGCGGAATTTTTGCCGCTCTGTCCGAGACGAGCGCGGAGACCGTTATTGCCGCAGTCAAAAAGGCGAAGGAATACGGCACCGTCGTCTCCTATGACCTCAACTACCGTCCGTCGCTCTGGAAGGGTATCGGCGGTCAGGAGAAGGCACAGCAGGTCAACCGCGAAATAGCCAAATATATCGATGTCATGATAGGCAACGAGGAGGATTTCACCGCCTGCCTCGGTTTTGAGGTCGAGGGCAACGACGCGGGACTCAAGAAGCTCAATGTTGACGGCTACTGCAAGATGATCGAAAACGCCGTTAAGGTATATCCGAATTTCAAGGTTGTTGCAACAACGCTCAGAACCGTCAAGACCGCAACGGTCAACGACTGGAGCGCTATCTGCTGGGCGGACGGCAAGCTTTATGAGGGTATGAAGCTCGATTCGCTCGAGATATTCGACCGCGTCGGCGGCGGCGATTCGTTCGCATCGGGTCTCATCTACGGTCTGATGACCGAGGGCGATCCCCGGTATGCAGTCAACTGCGGCATAGCGCACGGTGCGTTGGCGATGACCACCCCGGGCGACACTTCAATGGCAAGCAAGCGCGAGGTCGAAGCCGTTATGAACGGCGCAGGCGCAAGAGTTCAGAGATAAGAGAGGAAGATAAAAATGGACAAAGAACAAATACTGACTAAAATACAGGACTGCGGCATCGTTGCGGTCGTAAGAGCGGAGAGTGCCGATCAGGCGAGCAGAATCGCCGACGCGTGCATCGAGGGCGGCGTCGCGGCTATCGAGCTTACTTTCACCGTTCCCCATGCCGATAAGGTTATCGAGGAGCTTGCAAAGCGCTACACGCCCGAGCAGATGATTCTCGGCGCAGGCACGGTCATGGATGCGCCGACCGCGAGAATAGCCATGCTCTCCGGCGCAAACTTCGTTGTCAGCCCCTATTTTGACCCCGAGACCGTGAAGATGTGCAACCGCTACAGAGTTGCCGTTATGCCCGGCATAATGACCGTCAAAGAGGCTGTCGCCGCCATGGAGGCGGGCGCGGATATACTCAAAGTATTCCCCGGCGATGTCTTCGGCCCGAAGATAATCAAGGCTATAAGAGGACCGATACCCTACGCGAAGATGATGCCGACCGGCGGAGTCGATGTCGATAATGCCGCCGATTGGATTAAGGCGGGCGCAGTCGCAGTCGGCGCGGGCAGCTCGCTGACCGCAGGCGCAAAGACCGGCGACTATCAGCGCATCACCGACACCGCACGCAAGTTTGTCGAAAACATAAAGGCGGCGCGCGAGGGCAGATAACCCCGAAAAGAAAACAAAAGTAAAGGAACTTCTATGTTTGTAGATATTGCAAAAATCAAAATCAAAGCCGGAAACGGCGGCGACGGCGCGGTGACTTTCCACCGCGAGAAATATGTCGCGTCCGGCGGTCCCGACGGCGGCGACGGCGGCAAGGGCGGAGATATCATATTCGAGGTTGACGATAACCTCGCGACCCTTGCGGACTTCCGCTATAAGAGAAAATATACCGCCCCCGACGGAAAACGCGGCGACGGCGGACGCAGGCGCGGCAAAAACGGCGAGAATCTTGTCATAAAGATTCCGCGCGGAACGATAATCCGCGAGGCGGAGTCGAACGCCGTTATGGCGGATATGTCCGAAAAGACCTCGTTCGTTGCCGCAAAAGGCGGCCGCGGAGGCTGGGGCAACACCCATTTCAAGACCCCGACCCGCCAGACCCCGCGCTTTGCAAAGAGCGGCACTCCCGGTGAGGAGTGGGAGGTCATTCTCGAGCTGAAGCTTCTCGCCGATGTCGGTCTGCTCGGCTTCCCGAATGTCGGCAAGTCAACATTTATCTCGGTCGTCAGCGAGGCAAAGCCCATAATCGCGGACTATCATTTCACAACCATAACTCCCGTTCTCGGCGTTGTCACCATGGGTGAGGGCGAGTCTTTTGTCGTCGCGGATATCCCCGGACTCATCGAGGGCGCGAGCGACGGCGTCGGTCTCGGCCACGAATTTTTGCGCCATGTCGAGCGCTGCCGTATGCTCCTGCACATAATCGACGCGGCGGGCAGCGAGGGCAGAGACCCGATAGAGGATTTTGAGAAGATAAACACAGAGCTTGAAAAGTTCGACCCCGAGCTTTCAAAGCTTCCGCAGATCGTTGCGGCGAATAAGATAGACATGGCAGACGACGCTCAGATTGAGCACCTGCGCGAGTATTTCACCTCCCGCGGCTATGAGTTCTATACCATGTGCGCGCCGATTCAGGAGGGCACCGCCGAAGTCATAAACGCAGTCGCCAAACGGCTCAAGACTTTGCCGCCTATAAAACGCTATGAGGCGCAGGAGATACCCGTCGAGATGTTCGAGCGTCAAAAGGACACGGGCTTTACCGTCCGTGAGGAGGACGGCGTGTTTATCGTCGAGGCTCCGTGGCTGCTCAAGATACTTCAGCGCACCGATATGGACGACTATGAGTCGCTCCAGTATTTCCAGCGCGTGCTGCATTCGAGCGGCATACTTGACAAGCTCGAAAGCATGGGTATCCAGCAGGGCGACACCGTTGAAATTTACGATCTCGAGTTCGACTATATGCCGTAACGGAGGCTTCTCATTTGATAGGAATAAGCGAAGAACTGAAAAATACCGATCCCGATTTGCTCAGTCCGCTGACTCTCGCGTTTATAGGCGATACGGTGTTTGACCTGCTCGTCAGGGGTAATCTCGTCATGCAGGCGAACCGCCCCGTCGGCAAGCTGCATCCGCTCGCGGCGAAGCGGGTCTGTGCCGCCGCTCAGGCGAGAGCTGCGCAGGTCATAGCGTCTGTTTTGACTGAGCACGAGTCCGATATCTATCGGCGCGGCAGAAACGCACATACCGGCAGAGTCCCCAAGAGCGCAAGCTCCGCCGAATATCACAGCGCAACTGGTCTCGAAGCGCTGTTCGGCTGGCTCTACCTCAGCGGGCAGGATAAGAGAATTGAAGAACTGTTTGAACATATTTCCAATGCCGAAAAGGCTGACGAGGTGAAGTGATGAACAGGAAAAGCAGAAAGAAAGAGGCACTGACCCCATACGAGCGGCGCAAAAGGCGGCTTGAAAAAAGGTTTTCCACCGCACCGAAAACAACGGGACAGAAAGTGGCAGGGGCGGTAATAGACAATATCTGCTGGATAGTCGGCTGTTCGCTCTATTCGATAGGCGTTGTGGCGTTCGCATTGCCCAACAGCATCGCGCAGAGCGGCACGACGGGTCTTGCGATAATAGTCAACCATCTTTTTGAATTCATTCCGCTCGGCACGGCGAACTTTCTGCTCAATGTTCCGCTGATGATTTTAGCCTTTATTTTCATCGGCTGGCGGTTCGTTGCAAAGACGATGTGGGTGACGGTGATTCTCTCCGCCACGCTCGATCTTTTCAGCAAATTTTTGCCGACCTATACGGGCGACAAGATTTTGGCGGCAATATTCTGCGGCGTCTGCACGGGCGCGGGGCTGGCGATTGTCTTCATGCGCGGCGCGACTACTGGCGGCACCGATATCGTCGGCCGTCTCGTCCACAAGGCGTTCCCGCACATTCAGATAGGCAAGGTCATTATGGCTGCCGATGCGATAATAGTTATCCTCGGCGCGGTCGTTTTCCGCTCCATCGAGTCCGCTATGTACGCGGTTATAGTTATTTTCGTCAACTCCCGCCTGCTCGATTATATCCTCTACGGCACGGGCAGCGGCAAGCTGCTGCTCGCCGTGACTGAGCACGCGCAGGAGATATCCGATGCGATAACTTCAAAGATGGGCAGGGGAGTCAGCATCCTGCCGGTCAAGGGCGGCTATACTGGCAAGGAGAAGAATATGGTCGTCTGCGCCGTGAAGAAAAACGAGGTGCCCCAGCTGACGAAGATAATCAGGCAGATAGATACCGATACGTTTATAATCATCACCGAGGCGGGCGAAATCCTCGGCGAGGGCTTCATTGCGCCCGGAGTCAATTGAATAAACAGAGCGCGGAGGCTTTTTGTGAACCTCCGCGCTTTTTTAAAATTTTTTTCAAAACAGGTGAGAAAATCCGCAGACTTCTGCGACAATATAAGTGAAAGGCGGGACGCCGCCCTGAAAGGATTGATCCGATGGACAACGGTGAGAGTAGCTACCGCCGTTTTATCGAAGGCGATCAAAGTGCGTTTGATGAACTCATGGACGCCTATCGAGACAGACTGATATTTTTCATCAAAGGTTATGTCCGCTCCGCCGAAGAGGCGCAGGATATAGCTATGGATACCTTTGTCGAAATTCTCGTGCATCCGGGGCGTTTTCGCTTCAAAAGCTCGTTCAAAACCTACATATATTCCGTTGCGCGGCACAAAGCGATAGATTTTCTCCGCAAAAAGCGCACCGTGTCTGACGAGGGAGAAGAGATTTGGGACGAGAGCGCCATTGATTCATTCTACAGGCGCGAGGACGCGAGAACCGTGCGCGAATGCATGGACAGACTGAACGGCGATTACAGAACCGTGCTGTATCTGGTTTATTTTGAGGAAGTGGACGGCGACGGTGCGGCAAAAATTATGGGCAAAAGCAAAAAGCAGCTTGCGAATCTCCTCTACAGGGCGAAGCAGGCGCTTAAAACCGAGCTCGAAAAGGAGGGCTTTTGCTATGAAGACCGATAAGGAATTCAAAAATGAAGTTTATGCGCGCGCTTCAAAGGAACGCGCAAGAATAAAAAAACGCAACCGCGTGATAATGACCGCCGTGCCGTGCTTTGTTATTGCACTGACCGCCGCCACCGCAGCAGTTTATCATTCAACATCGTTCTATATGAAAGACTCCATGCCCGCCGAGCAGCCGATAAATGCCGAGAATTATGTTCAGACCGAGGGCATCCCAGAGGGATACAAGTCCGCGCCGCTGACGAGTGAGGATCAGGAATGTTATCAGCAGCCCGATATCGCGACAGATATTTCAAGCGGTTCTGTTAAATCCGGTTCGAGTGTTGTGCCGACCGAAAATCACGGGGCGGCCGTGACAACGGTTGACGGCGACAAAAAAGGTGACTTCGACCGCCTCAACTGTGATTTCAGGGCTTTCCCCGACAAGAAGGGAGAAAAAAGCAACGGCACGCCCGATGCGATAGTAATAAGCAACCGAGAAAAGCTCGTGGAATATCTCACAGTGCAGGAGAAATACGGAATATTGAGCGAAGAACTGAAATCTGAGCTTTCGGGCAGGGACGATGAATATTTTAAAAACAACACCGTTGTGATAATAACCGCGGACTGCGAATATGATTTGGCGGACTGCACTATGGACTCAAGCAATACGCTCACCGTCTCGCTCAAAAAGTCGGAGAGCGAACGGAAAACCGGATGCCATATGATTTTGACCGTGTATAACAAGCACTTTACAAACGTCGTCCTCAGGGACGCATGAACAAAAAGGGGAGGAAAGAAATGAAACTCAAAAGGTTAGCGGCTCTTCTGCTCTGCGCCGCCGTCATGTTGCCGCTCGCAGCGTGCGCCAAAAAGCCGGATTCCGGAACATCGCGGACATCGCAGACTACAGATGACACCACCGTCACGCCGACAAAGGACGGCGATACTTCTATCACCGCGACTGACAAGGACAATAAAGGCGCCGCCGCGCAGGATCTCATGCAGGGCATAACCAAGGGCAAGGGCGCATCCAAAAAGCCGGACAGCCGCTTTGCGAATGTCGCCGCATCGTTTGCGCTTGATCTTTTCAAGGATGAATACAAGTCCGGCAAGAACACGCTCGTTTCGCCTCTCTCCGTGCTCACCGCGCTCGCCATGACGCAAAACGGCGCAGAGGGCAAGACCCTCTCCGAGATGCAGAAGGTTCTCGGCGGACTCGACCGCGATGTTCTGAACGCCTATATGAACGCATATCTCGCCGAGCTCACCGGCAAGGACAGCGCGCTGAAATGCGCAAACTCTCTCTGGATAGACAGCAGGCTCGATGTCAAGACCTCTTTCCTCCAGAAGAACGCGGATTTCTATTCGGCGCAGGCATATAAAGCGGATTTCACAAGAAAAAATACCGTAAACGAGATAAATTCATGGGTGAACAAAAACACGAACGGCATGATAAAGAAGCTGGTCGACGAGTTCGACCCCCTCACGGTCATGGTGCTCATGAACGCGCTCTGCCTCGAGGCGGAGTGGGATGACCCCTATACCGACAACTGTGTGCGCGAGGGCACGTTCAAAAATGCCAAGGGCAATCTCGTCAAGGCGGAATATATGTATTCGCAGGAGACGGAATATATCGAGACCGAGAATGCCACGGGCTTTGTCAAATATTATAAGGGCGGCAAGTTTGCCTTTGTCGCGCTTTTGCCGAACGAGGGAACGAGCATCGACAGCTATATCGCCTCGCTTACCGGCAAGGGATTCCTAAGCGCGCTGAATTCGAGGAAGAATACCCAGGTCAACACGCAGATGCCGAAGTTCAAGTGCGAATACAGCAACTCGCTCGTTGACACTCTCAAGAAAATGGGTATGAGCACGGCATTTGACGGGGACAGGGCAAACTTCTCGTCCATGGCTACCATAAAGAACGAAAATATTTACATAAGCGATGTTATTCACAAGACCTTTATCGAGGTTGCCGAAAAGGGCACACGCGCAGGAGCGGCGACTGCCGTTATCGTAGGAGAGAGCGCAGCAATGCCTGTCGAACAGCCGAAGGAAGTAAGGCTCACAAGACCGTTTGTCTATGCGATAATAGATACCCGGACCAATCTGCCGCTGTTCATTGGCGTGCAGACAGATATTTAAGGAGGTGCGCCCGTGAAAGTCAAGAAAATGCTGGCTGTTTTCATGAGCGTTCTGTCGCTTGCCGCCTGTATTTTACCGTTTTCCGGCTGCGGAAAGACCGTGGGAAAAGTTCATAGCAAGGGCGTGAAAAGCGGCGCTGTACGCGACCTGACCGAGGGGATTTCAAAGAACGAATCCGCCTCAAAAGCCCCCGACGACGAATTTAAAGCCGCCGCCTCATCGTTTGCGGCAGAGCTTTTCAAAGATAACTATTCAAAGGGCAAGACAACGCTCGTCTCGCCGCTGTCCATGCTGACTGCGCTCGCGCTCGTGCAAAACGGCGCGGAGGGTGAGACTCTCGTTCAGCTTGAGCGGGCGCTCGGCGGATTAGACCGCGATGCGCTCAATAAATATATGCGCGCTTACTGCGACTTTCTGAGCGCCGGCGACGAGCTGAAAATCGCAAATTCCGTCTGGACTGACAGCAGCGTTGAAGCAAAGCAGGCTTTTCTGCAAAAAGCGGTGGACAGCTACTCCGCGCAGATTTTCTCCGCCCCGCTGTCGAGCAAAAAGACCGCCAGCAGCATCAACTCATGGGTTAAGAAAAACACTGACGGCATGATACCGAAGATAATCGAAAATGCCGATAGAGACGCCGTTATGATGCTCATAAACGCCATAGCGTTCGACGCGAAGTGGGAAACTCCGTATAAGAGAAGCGATATAGAGAAGCTTGAATTCACCTCGTATTCCGGCAGCAAAAAGAAAACCGACTTTATGTGCTCGACCGAGAACGTATATCTCAAGGACGGCGGCACAGTCGGTTTCATGAAGCCCTATAAGAACGGCCGCTTCGCTTTCGCGGCGCTCCTGCCGAACGAAGATGTGAGCATCGATGATTATATAGCCTCTCTCAGCGGCGAAAAGCTGATGAAAATATTCTCGTCCGCCAAGAAAAACGAAGAAGTCGATGTGAAAATGCCAAAGTTCAAGGCGGAGTACAGCACGCAGCTTATCGACACGCTCAAAAAGATGGGCATAGAAGATGCGTTTGACCGCAAATCTGCCGACTTTTCTTCGCTCATAGACAAAAACGACGGCGCTTATATCGGCACCGTGATGCACAAGACTTTTATCGAAGTCGATCAGGAGGGCACGCGCGCCGCCGCGTCAACGCTCGCCGGCATCAGCAAAATGAGCATGCCGGCGATAAATCCCGTTTGCCTCAACCGTCCGTTTGTCTATATGATAGTGGACACCGAAACGAATCTGCCGCTGTTTATCGGCGTGCAGACAGAAATCTGATAACTCCCACCTTGTTCCCCAAATAGAAGACCCCGCCGGTTCTCTGCCCGGCGGGGTCGCTTACTTTTATGATTATATTTTACTGCCGATAATTTTTCAGCTCGTCCGCTTCTTCTATCTCTATCTCCGGGTCCTCTCCGAGAACAGGCGGCGCGGAGTCTGCGGCGGTTAGCTGCTTTATCCATTTTCGGCTCTTGAATCTTATCAGACAGAGTAAGGATTTCGGCGTGTCCTCCGCGATATACATCGCAATTATCAGCACATAGAACGGAACGTCTGTCAAAAATCCGAGCGTGGTCACTATCGGTATACTCAATAAAAACAGCGCGCCTATGTCGAGGAACATTCCTATTTTCGTGTCTCCGCCGGCTCTGAATATGCCGACCACGCAGACATACGAGATGTTTCTGACTCCTATCCACAGCGAGTAGATGAGCAGGAGCGTCGACGTCATCTGCCGGGCGCCCTCCGTCTCAATGGGCAGTATCCGCAGCAGCGGATTGCGCAGGAATATCATGGCGACTCCCGTGAGCACTCCGAGCAGGGGAACGAGCTTTATGAACCGCTTGCCCATGGAGTAGGCCTCATCCGCCTTGCCGGCGCCGACCGCCTTGCCTGTCATTATCGAGCAGGCGTGGCAAATGCCGACGAAGAAGACGAAGGCTATCTGTTCTATCGAGCTGAATATCGTATATGCGGCGTAGTTTTCGCTGCCCTGACGCGCATAAACCATGGCATAGACATTGGTGCCTAATCCCCAGAGCAGCTCGTTGAGCATTATCGGGGCACAGACACGCAGGAACTTCTTGAAAAATTCGATATCCTTCTTAAAAAATTCGCCGATCGGTGCATGGATGATATTCTTTTTCGCGTTGCCTATCACAAAGAGCAGCACCGCCTGAACGACCATGGCTATGGCCGTCGCTATCGCCGCACCGCGAAGCTTCAGCGCGGGGAAGCCCAGCTTGCCGTATATGAGAATGTAGTTGAGCACGGTGTTTGTCGCAACGGACGCTATCGAGCAGGCGAGCGGCGTGTGAACGTCCTCGGTCGAGCGCATGACGGTGCTCGTGACAAGCGAGATGGCGACAAAAATTCCGTAGGGCGCAACGGCCTGCAAATACTGCACTCCGGCGGCTATGACCTCCTCCTCGGAGGTGAAAACGCGCATCATCTGCTCCGGGATTGCGAGCACCGATACAGTGTATAATGCACCAACGGCAAGCGAGAGTATGAGCCCTATGCCGTAGCTGCGGCGGATGCTCCGTCTGTCGTTTATGCCCCAGAACTGCGCCGTCATTGTCGCCGTGCCGGAGCTTATTCCGAACAGGGCGAGGTTCAAAAGGAAGCCCCAGCGTCCCGCGACACCTATCGCCGCCGTGCTGACGTTGCCGAGTCCCACGGTCATTGCGGTATCGACGAGCTGAGCGCATGAGGTCAGCAGCTGCTGGAGGGCGATGGGTATCGCCAAAGAAAACATTTTTTTGTAGAAACCCGAGCGGGTCGAATTTGACATTTGACTGTTATTATCTCCTATTTCTTATTCTTCGATCGCGGCCTTTGCGCTGTTTATTCCGTGAAACACGGTCATATCGAACTTCGGCTCGCGGTCGTAAGTGTAAAGTCCGTTTTGCTCCTGCTCTATGTCGTAGAGCTGCGTGTAGCAGAAGCCGAACATCAGCTCGTTGCCGAGCAGGGCTTCGGTGAGTCCTCTGTATCTCTCGATAAACTCATTCTCTGTCCTTGGCGCGTTGCCGTAGCCCCAGGCATTTTCGTCCTGCTCGCCGACGACCCACTTTATGCCGCCGTATTCGCTGACGAAGGTGGGCTCGCCCGCGTATTTCTGGCGGCTGTCGTGCCTGTCAAACAGAGTGCCGTCCGAGACGAGCTTATCGTAATTTTCTTTGAATATCTTCGGGTCCTGCTCATAGTCGTGAACGTCGAAGATATCGCTCATAACATGGAAGTTTCCGCTTGTGTCGATGCACGGGCGGGTGCTGTCGAGCTGTTTTGTGATTTTATAGACTGCCTCAAGCAGTTCGTCTCTCTGCTCGCGGCCTGCGTAGTCCCAGGTTTCGTTGAACGGGCACCAGCCGATTATCGACGGGTGGTTGAAGTCGCGCTCGACCTCCTCGCACCATTCGGGCAGAATGCCGTAAATCGCGTCGGGCGCGGAGTAGTCAAGTCCCCAGTTCGGATATTCGTCCCAGACGATATAGCCCAGGCGGTCGCAGTGATAGAGGAATCTCTGCTCGAAAACCTTCTGATGCAGTCTCGCTCCGTTGAAGCCGGCGGCAAGGGATATTTCTATATCTTTTATCATGTCGCTGTCGTCGGGAGCGGTATATATTCCGTCGCGGTAGAAGCCCTGGTCGAGCACAAGGCGCTGGAAAACGGACTTGCCGTTGATGAGATATTTAAAGCCGTCAAGGCGGACATCGCGCAGACCGAAATAGCTCTTGACGGTGTCGCCGCCGAAGGTGATGACAAGGTTATAGAGCCTGCCGCAGCCGACCTCCCACAGGTGTTTTTCAATGAGCTTCATGTCACCGCTGACGCAGCCTGCCGCATTTTTGCAGTCGTATCTGCCGACCAGTTTGCCCTCGTAGAGAACATCTATTCCGAGCTCGCCGCTGCCGCAGAGCTCGCATGAAAAAGCGACGGAAGAGCTCTCGGGATTCGGGAAGAGCTTGATGCTCTTTATGTAGCTCTTCGGCACGAATTCTACCCAGACAGTCTGCCAGATACCCGTCGTGCGGGTGTAGTCGCAGTCGTGCGAATGAAGGCGCTCGCTCTGCTTGCCGCGCGGAATGAGCGGATTTCTCACATCGTCGCGCGCTTCGACCGCTATTGAGTTTTTGCCGGCTTTGAGGAACTTCGTGATGTCCCCGGCAAACGAGACATAGCCGCCCTTGTGGTGCATTGCTTCTTCGCCGTTTATGTAGACTGTCGCGTCATAGTCGACCGCGCCGAAGTGCAGTATGACTATGCCCTCAAGCTCGCTTTCGCTGATTTCGATGTCGCGTCTGTACCACACGCAGTTCATGAAATCGGTGTTCTCAACGCCGGAAAGACGGCTCTCGGGGCAGAACGGGACTATAATCTTTGAGCTCAGATGCTCCGCATTCTGGAGTCCGCGCTCTCTGCCGCTGACGCTGTTGTCAATTTCGAACTCCCATTCTCCGTTGAGGTTGAGCCAGCTTTCTCTTTCAAACTGCGGATTCGGATGCTCCGCTCTCGGAATAGAATTTGCCATTTATTTATGTCCTTTCAAAATAAATTACTTGTTGAAATATGTCGCTTCCGCCATCGCGCACAGGGCGTGATAGACGGGGAGAGTCAGCTCCTGGACTTTGAACGTCTCGGTCTCCGGCAGGCGCAGGCAGACCGTGCACATCTCGCTCATGAGGCTCATTTTTTCTCCGGTTATGCCGATGCTCTCGATCCCCATGGCGTTGGCGACTTTCACTGCGTTGACAACGTTCGCGGAGTTGCCGGAGGTGCTCAGCGCAATGAGCGCGTCTGGGCTCGACGATGCGTATGCCCAGACCTGCTGAGCGAATATCATATCGGCGGCTATGTCGTTTGCAAATGCGGTATTCAGTCCCTCGTGCGCGCTCAGCGCAACTGCGGGCAGCGCGCCCTGAAGATGGTTCGCGAGATATTCGCCGTCCTTTATTTCCAAAAAAGCCTGTCTCTGTTCGTCGGTCAGCTCTCTCTTGAGCAGAAAGCCTTTCATCAGCTCGCCGACTATGTGCTGCGCGTCCGCCGCGCTTCCGCCGTTGCCGCAGATGAGCAGCTTGCCGCCGCGGTCGAAGCAGGCGCAGATAACATCATAGGCGCTCTTGATATCCTCCCTGATTCCCTCAAGAGCGGGGTAGCGGACAAAGAGCTCTTCAAAAAGTTCCTTTTCCCTGTTCATGCTTTTCCTCCGTTTGCCGCGGCATCGAGTGCGATTCCGAGCGACGCGAGGTCGCCTATCTTCTCGCCGAGTCCCGCGGGGATTATCCTGCATCCGGCAGTCTGGCTCAGAGCCTCACGGTGCAGTGCCTTTTCCATGCTGTCTTTCAGAAGATGCCCGGAGCGGGCGAAGATGCTGCCGATTATTATAGCCTGCGGGTCAAGTATATCGGCGATTATTGCGAGTCCCTCGCCGAGCTTTTCTCCGCATATTCTGTATACTTCTTTCGCCGTCTCGTCGCCGTTCTCTGCGGCTTCGGCGGCGGATTTTGCCGTTATATTTTCAATATCCTCGGCGGTTTTGCACATCAGAGTGCTCCCGCCGTTTTCGAGCGTCTTTCTCGCCATCTCCTGCGCGAGGCGGCCTATTCCGCCGCCGCTGCAAAATCCCTCGAACGAGCCGCGCTTGCCGTAGCCTATGGGGCCGTCTGCGGCGATTCTCATGTGCCCGACTTCGCCCGCCATGTCGTTTGTGCCGCTGTACAATTTGCCGTCGAGTATCAATCCCGCGCCCATGCCCGTGCCGAACGTTAAAAATATCATGTTGCGAAGTCCCTTTCCTGCGCCGAATTTCCATTCGGCGAGCGCGCAGGCGTTCGCGTCGTTTTGTAAATACGCGTCGAACCCGAACCGCTCTTCAATCATGTCGACTATCGGCACGCACTCCCAGTCGGGGAGATTCGGCGGCGCAAGAATAACTCCGCGCCTGCTGTCGAGCGGACCGCCGCAGCTTATCCCCGCGCAGAGAATATCTTCGGGGGAGAGGGCGTTCTTTTTTATTATCTCTTCAACATTGTCGAGCAGCTCCTCCGTCACGGCGCGCCAGCCGCGCCCGACCCGTGTCTCAAAGCGGAGCTTGTCTATAATAATATCGTCGGCGTCTCCCTGCGCTCTGCCGAGCAGAACGGCGCACTTTGTTCCGCCGATGTCTATACCCATTATATATTTTTTCATATTATATCAAATCACTTCCGATTTTACTGCACACATATTATACACATAAATCTTTTTTCGGTCAATCGGATAAAGATGCAAATACAAGAAAAACTACTGTATATAGCATTTACGGAGGTAGAAAAATGGTTCTGACGATACTGAGGATTTTTATATTATATGTTCTGGCGACTGCGGCGGTCAGAATAATGGGAAAAAGGCAAATAGGCGAGCTTCAGCCGTCTGAACTTGTTATAACTATTCTGCTCTCCGAAATCGCGGCTATACCTATGCAGGATACGGATATCCCGCTGCTCAATTCCGTCGTCGCGGTGCTTCTGCTCGTGGCGTTCGAGATAATCAGCTCGGTCATTTCCATGAAGAGCCGCGGCGCACGCAGGCTGCTCGAGGGCAACGCTGTGACAGTCATACGCGACGGCAAGATCGATCAAAAAGAGATAAAACGCCTGCGCTATACCGTTGACGATCTTCTGACGGCGCTGCGGCAAAAGGATGTTTTTGATATCTCGACCGTCGGCTATGCCGTGCTTGAGACGAACGGCAAGCTCTCGGTCATGCTCAAGCCCGATGAAAATGCGCTGACCGCAAAGACTTTGCAGCTATCGCTGCCAGATCCCGGCATGCCGTGCCTTGTCGTCAGCGACGGAAAAGTGATACGCGAGCACTACGAGTACTGCAGCATGAACGACAGAGAACTCAAACGCCTGCTCAGGGCAAAGGGGCTGACGGTCGAAGATGTGCTGATAATGACCGTTGACCGCGACAAAAACGCTGTTATAGTCGAAAAGGAGAAAAAAGTATGAAACGCTTTGCGACGGCACTTGTTCTGCTCGCCCTGACTCTGACTATGAGCATCGGTGCGCAGTTCATATTTTCAAAAAAGACCGGTGAGCTGATAACGGATCTCAAATCCCTGCTCGCCGCCGTCGATGCCGGGGAGGGAGAGGAGCAGGCGCTTGATAAAGCCGAGAGCGGATGGAGAGATTCAAAAAGGATTCTGCACATTCTGCTCGTCCACCGCTCGATGGATGAGATCGAGATAAACATAAATAGTCTCAGGGAATATCTCGACTCAGGCGATGACGAGGCTCTGCGCCAGGCGTGCACCGAGGCGCTGAAACAGCTTGAAAACCTGCGCGACGCGGGAAAAATAACGATAGAAAATGTGCTGAAAATCGAGTAAACGGTGTTGACAAAACGCTCCAGATATTGTAAAGTTATTTTGTAAATATCGGTAAAAAGGAGCGTCACCATGAAGAAAAAGCACGATCCCAAAAGTGTGATACTGACGATAATTCTTATAATAACTTATGCGCTTTCCGTCGTTTTCAATTTTTCGCATATGATGGACGGCAAGAGCAGCAGAAAGCCCGGCTTTGCAACGGCTGGTCTGTTCCTGCTCGCGGCGTTTGTCTATATTATTTTCAAGCGCATGAACAAGCGCCCGCTTGTCGTCGGAACGGTGTTCTGGTCGATTTCGCTCGTGTGCTCCGCCTATGCGCTGATGATGTGCTTCTTCTACAATGACCTCATGAGCCTGTTCTATCCGCTGATGATGGCTTTCCTCCCGCCGAGCTTCGGCATCGCAGCGCCGTTCAAAACGAACAACACGCTCTATTTTGCGATCCTTTTTGCAATCCCCGCGGCTGAGCTGATATTTCATATTATCCTGCTCGCCCTGCGCTCGAAAAAGGTCAAAAAATAAACAGAATATAACATTGTGATTTTCAGGCTGTTCCGTTTCGGAACAGCCTTTTTTATCTCCGGAAGCCTTGATATATAAGCACTTTCGGCTTTTTTGCATTTTTGGCGTTTATTTAAACTTTATAAATGCAATACAAATTTAACTTTTTTTAACCAAACTTAACCGCGCCTTATATTGACTTTGTTTATGCACTGTTATAAATTAAATTCATCTAGGCTTTTACCCTTTTGTAGCGGAAAATATATTCCGCGCGGGGCGGAGCCAAAATGACGGAACATCACGGAGGAGAAATGGAAAAGAAAAATGCAACGCCGAGCGTCAGACAGCTGTTATGCGCTTCGGCGGAGAAGTATGGAGAAGAGATATTCATAAAATTCGTGCGAAACGGCGCGGTCGAAGAGCGCAGCTATGTCCGCGTCAAAACGGACAGCGAAGCGGTCTGCCGCTGGATCAGAAGCATATCGAAAGAGGGCATGCATGTCGCCGTTGTCAGCAAGACGAACTACGAGTACATAACCTGTATCACCGGAATACTCATGAGCGGCAGCGTCGTTGTACCGTTTGCGCCCGATATATCCGCTAAAGAAGCGTCGGAGCTTTTCGACCGCGCGGATATCGACATGGTGCTCTATGACAGCACATTTTCCGAGAATGTCGGCGAGGTCATGGCAAACTGCCCGAAGATAAAGCATGCGGTCGACCTCTCGGACGAGAACTTCTTCGCCGGTATCTATGAAAAATATTCGGCGGCGAGCGAATACGCGCCCCTCTCCGACTACGAAGTCGATCCCGACAAGTGCGCGGTCATAATATTCACCTCCGGCACGACCGGGGTCAAAAAAGGCGTTATGCTCTCGACCAACGCCCTCGTTGGCAACATCATGTACAAAGAATATATTAATATTTTCAGCGAGCGTACCTCGACCCTCTCGGTGCTCCCGATGCACCATATCTACTGCTTCTCGGGCGACTATCTGAAAAACCTGTGCGACGGCGTTCAGGTCTGCCTCAACGGCAATCTCAGCGATATCGTCCCGAATCTTGAGCGCTTTGAGCCCAACGCCATGCGCGTCGTTCCGATGATAGCTCAGCATCTGCTCCAGCGCATAAAGATAACCGCGGCGAAAAATCCGGATATCACTCCCGCCGAGGCGGCAAAAATCGTGCTCGGCAAGAACCTCAACTGGATAGTTTCGGGCGGCGCATATCTCGATCCGCTGCTCGTCGAGGAATATGACAAGCTCGGCATAATGCTCCGTCAGGGTTATGGCATGACCGAGGTCGGCTGCCGCATTTCCGTGCCCGACAGAGGCGTTTCTACCGAGTCCGTCGGCAGGGTTATAAATATCTGCGATGTCCGCACCGAAAACGGCGAGATCCAGATAAAGACTCCGACGATTATGCTCGGCTATTATAAAATGCCCGAGGAGACGGCGCAGATGTTCACCGAGGACGGCTGGTTCAGGACGGGCGACATCGGCTATGTCACCGAGGACAGGCAGCTGTTCATCACCGGCAGAGTCAAGAATCTGATAATCCTTTCGAGCGGCGAAAATGTCTCTCCCGAGGCGATTGAGAAGAAGTTCAAAAAATTGAATATAGTTGACGAGGTCGTGGTTTACGGCGAAAACGACCGCATCGTCGCCGAGATATATCCCGATTTCGAGCACGCGAAGCAGGAGGGGATAGAGGATATCCCCGCCGAGATAGAGCGCCGCATGGACGAGATAAACGCGGGCGCAAAGACCTCGCATTTTGTCTCGGAGCTGAGATTCCGCGATGAGCCTTTTGAAAAGACCTCGAGCGGCAAAATAAAGAGAAAAGAAACCGTTGTGGGCTGAGAAGGAGAGAAAAATGAAACCGAAGGCAGGAACAGAGGTATTTGAGCTCATTCCCTCGCAGAAGATGATAAACTTCATGCTCAAATACAGCTTCTTTCACAAGCAGGTCATTCAGATACCCATGTCGATAGTCACGCACACGCCGATAGATTTCGATGTGCTCAAAAAGGCGCTGAATATAGAAATAGAGCGCAACGACTGCATGAGGCTGCGCTTTTATAAAGAACACGGGGAGTTCTATCAGTATTTCCTTGACAAATATGTTGTTGACGATGTGCCGGTCGTGACCTTTTCGACCGAAGAGGAACAGCAGGCTTATCTCACCGCTGATGCGCGCAGACCCATACGGCATTTGAAAGGCGAGGATTTTCGCATTATATTCTTCCGCTCGTTCGACGGCGGCTACGGAATATATATCAACATCACCCATCTGTGCATGGATGCCGCGGCGGTCTTTGTGTTCTTCTCCGATCTGCTCGGAGTCTATGACCACCTGAAAAACGGCAAACCCATGCCGCGTCCGCTCGGCGAATACAAAAAGACGATAAGAAAAGAGCTCGCCATAGTCGCGGACGAAAAGAAGATGAAAGAGGAAGAGGAGTTCTATACTCAGTTTTTCCTCAAGGACGGCGATCCGCTCTATGCCGGAGTTCACGGCCCCGAGTTGCTCGAAAAAGAGCGCAAAAGAAAGCACGATCCGTCCCTCAGAGCACCGTCCTGCTTCGACCCGATACACGACAAGGCGGAGCTTGCAAGATACGATGTCTCGAAAGAGGACAGTGACAAGATACTCGCATTCATTCAGTCGAGCGGCGTCAGCCCCGAGTGCCTTGTCCAGCTTGCAATGCGCCTGCATATCTCGAAGATAAACTACAGAACGAACGATTCTTATTTCGTCACCCTCTGCACCCGCCGCAGAACCCTCAGCGAGAAGCGCTCCGGCGGCACGCTTGCCGAGCCCCTCCCGTGGAGAATAGTCCTGCCCGAGAGTTTGACCTTCAGTGAGGCTCTCGACAAGATGGCGGAGCTTCAGATGACCCTGTTCAGGCACATGGATTACCCCTATCTCGAGTGCCGCGAGCTTGTGAGAAAGCTGTTTGATTACAGCCCGGTAGCCGCGTCGTCCTCGATGATGTTCTCGTGGTTCCCGCTCGGCAAAGACACGATGAACGGTTGGGACTATGAGTTCACGGGCTACAGCCTCGGCAGATACATCATGCCGCTCTACAGCTTCGCAATGTACGACGCGCACAGCGGCTGCTTCAAATTTTCGTATATGCACCGCACGAATATGATAACCTCTGAGCATATAAAAGCTCTGCATGAAAAGACCGTTCGAGCCCTGCTTCTCGGCGCGGAGAACCCCGACAGAACGCTCGGCGAGATACTCGATATACTTTAATCTTAAAAAGGAGAGACAGTTATGCTTGAAAAGATTGCCGAAATAATCTGCGAATATGTCTATATCGACCCTGCCAAAATTACCGAGCAGGCGAACCTCAGAACCGATATCGGTCTGAGTTCGCTCGACCTTATGAGCGTCGCGTCGGATATGGAAAACACATTCGGGGTGAAGATTTCCGAGAGGGCGATACTCACCGCCAAGACAGTCAAGGATCTTATCGCCTGCGTGGGCTGATAAACAAATGTGATATAAAAAGAAAGCTGCAATCCATGGATAAAACCGTGAATTGCAGCTTTGCTGTTTGTTGTTTAACTCAGATCTTCATCGCAACATCATATGCGCGCCACACGACGGAGCGGAGGTTGCCTATTGCAAGGCAGTCGCCGACGAGGTGGACGTTGCCGGACTTCTCGGCAAGCGGAGCGGGGATATAGCCCGCGCAGCTGATGACGGAGTCACAGTCGATGCTGATGTCCTTGCCGTCCTTGCCGGTGCAGACGATAGAGCCGTCCTTGACTTCCTTGAGTGTCGTCTCAAGATAGACGGGAGTCTTGTGCAGGGCGAACCACTCTCTGAGATAAGAGGAGTTTGCAAGGCAGACGCCGGTCTGGCTGATAAGGTCGTCCTTCATCTCGACAATGATCGGATTCTTGCCCTGGAGAGCGAGCTCGTAGGCTATTTCGCATCCGGTCAGTCCGCCGCCGATAACAGCAACGGTGTTGCCGACTTCTGCGCCGTTGAGGTAGTCGCAGCCCTCGATCATCTTCTCGTAGCCGGGAACTCTTCTGAGGAGTCTCGGGGTCGAGCCGGTCGCGATGATAACGGGATCGCTGCCGAACGCCGCGATGTCCTTTATCTCGTCGTTGAGTCTGACTTCGATGCCGAGCTTCGTCATCTGGCGTCTGTACCAGTCAAGCAGGTCGCGGAGCTTGCCTTTGTATGATTCTGCGCTCGCGGGGATGAATGTTCCGCCGAGCACGTCGCTCTTCTCGTGGATTATCGGATTGTGTCCGCGGAGCTTGAGCACGCGGGCAGCCTCCATGCCGCCGATGCCGCCGCCGACGATGTGGACGGTCTTGGGCGAGTTGGTCTTCTTTATGTAGTGCTTGTTCCACTGCATCGTCTCGGCGTTGATAGCGCAGCGGGAAAGATGCAGGCTGTCGGAAAGCTCCTGGTCGTTGGGCACGCCCTTGTAGTGGCACATGTTGAAGCAGCCGTTGTGGCAGAGAATGCAGGGACGGATGTCATCCTCCTCGTCATTCATCATCTTCGTGACCCACTCCTGATCGGCGAGGAACTGACGCGCGAATCCTGCGCCGTCAAGCTTGCCTTCCTTTATCGCGTCCGCGGCAACTCTCGGATCGAGGCGGCCGGCGCAGATAACGGGAATGTCGCAGAACTGCTTGATGTATTCAACATCCTCGAGGTTGCAGTTCTCGGGCATGTAGATGGGCGGGTGAGCCCAGTACCATGCGTCGTATGTGCCGTTGTCGCAGTTGAGGCAGTCATAACCGGCATCCTGAAGATACTTGACAGCCTTCTCGGACTCTGCCATGTCGCGTCCTACTTCGGTATAGGCCTCGCCCGGGAGCGCGCCCTGACGGAAGCCCTTGGTCTTGGAAATTATGCTGTAGCGCAGGGAGACCGGGAAGTCGTCGCCGCAGGCTTTCTTGATAGCCTGAACTACCTCGACTGCGAAACGATAGCGATTCTCAAACGAGCCGCCGTATTCGTCGGTGCGCTTGTTGACATATTTAAGGGTGAACTGGTCGAGCAGATAGCCCTCGTGGACTGCGTGAACCTCAACGCCGTCAACGCCTGCGTCCTTGAGCATCTTTGCGCTCTCTGCGAACGCATTGACAAACTCCTTGATTTCAGCCTTGGTCATCTCTCTCGAGGGAACTTTATCAGACCAGCGGTTGGGCGAGGGGCTCGCGGAAGCCGTGATCTTGTCGAGATCCATGAAGGGCTTGCTGAGGACTCTCAGCGCGGGGTTGGTGTAGAGCTTCTCCATCATTTCGCTGATGGTGAAGGAGCGGCCGAAGCCTGCGGTCAGCTGAACGAAGAGCTTCGCGCCGGTCTTGTGGAGCTCGGGAGTCCACTTTTTGAGGTCGGCATACATCTTCTTGTTCTTGTGGAGCCACTGGCCGAACATGGGGTTGTAGACCGGCTGACATCCGGGGAGAACAAGACCCGCGTTGTTCTTCGCGACTTCCATGATAAAGCGTGCGCCGTCTTTATCGAAGTGGTTCTTCTCCATCCATCCGAAGAGGTCGGTGCCGCCCATGCTCGTGAGCACGATGCGGTTCTTGATCTCGCAGTTGCCGATCTTCCACGGAGTGAATAAGGGCTGTAATCTTTGATCCATATAATTGCCTCCAACAAAGAATTGAATATTTCATCGACAATATATTATCACATTCCGGCTTATTACGCAACAAAAAAACGCGCTTTATCAATACTTTTTTATCAATACTGCCCGTCCTTTTTGACCATCAGGCAATAGCTGACTCCCTCGGGGGCGAGTATCGGTTCTGCATTTTTCATTTCGTTGTGCGCCTTGAAAAAATCGCGGTCAATATCGCCGCTGTCCGCAAGCTCATAGATGAGCGCGCCCGCTTCTCCCGCGATGCGCTCAATATCCGTGTGTGAGTATCGCGCTTTCATCTCTTCGCTCGCGCCGCCGGCAAGCAGTCTGTTCTTCTGCTCCCGGGTGCAGTCCCGGTCATTCGGGAAGTCGAACACGAGCGCGCTTTCGCTCGCCGAGTTTTCAAACAGGATTTTAACGCAGCGTGCGAACTCATCTTGGGTCAGATAAAAGCTTATGCCGAGCAGGCTGAAAAATTTCCTCTCCTTAGGGTCATATCCCGCATTTAGCAGAGCGGGGATAAAACTCTTGCCGAGGTCGCAGCCGACATAGCTGATATTTTTGCGGTCGATTCCAGCTTCGTCAATGCGTCTTACCTTGTCTTCAATCATCTCGGGGCGGTCGAGCTCGAATACTTTGATATCTCTGTCAATTTTATATCCCGATGTGTCGTAGCCCGCGGCGGCGATGACATATTGCCGCGCGCCGAGTCTTATCTCGTTTTCCATATGCCGCTTGCAAAATGCGGAGCGCGCGATTACACTCGGCGCGATAAATCCGTTCATAACGCGCCCGAGCGGGTCGCCGCCACTGTAATTCGGGTCAAAAAATGCGATGCCGTTTTTCATGTTTTCCGCTATCGCGTTCTTTTCACTTTCACTCAGAATCTCTCCCGCGAGCGGGTCGTCAAAGATCTTTGCTTCGTCAGTTTTCGTGAGGTAATACCGCGCAAAACAGCTCACCAGTGCAGTCATGTTGTTCATTTCAAAACACCTCCGTATACTTAATACCACACGGGGCAGGGGATTACAAGACTTGACAAATCGGCGTTTTTGTGGTAATATAAACACGAAAAGACAAGAAAAATTTTTTGAGCTGTCTGCTTCGGCGGCTCTTTTTATTTTGTTAAAACAAAAAAGCAGAGAGCCGTTTTACCGACTCTCTGCGCTTTTTATAAACTTATTTCTGCTCTGCGTCCTCTGCGGCGTCGGCGGAGAAAATCTCCTTTGCGCTCGCCGCGAGTCCCGCGAGGGACTGAAGCTCGCTCGGAATGATGAGCTTCGTCGCCTTGCCGTCCGCAGCCTTTGCGAATGCTTCAAGGCTCTTTATCGTCAGATAACCGTCCTTCGGGGCGGCTTCGTTTATCAGGGCGATAGCCTTCGCCTGAGCCTCCTGAACGGCGACGATAGCCTGCGCCTCACCCTCTGCCTCGCGAATCTTCGCTTCCTTGACAGCCTCTGCGTGAAGAATGGCGGCCTGCTTGTCACCCTCTGCGGCGAGTATCTGGCTCTCTTTCTGACCCTCTGCAACGAGAATCTTGCTCGCCTTTTCTCCCTCTGCGCGCAGAATTGCCTCACGGCGCTGACGCTCTGCCTTCATCTGCTTCTCCATCGCGTCCTGAATCTCGGGCGGGGGAAGAATGTTCTTGAGCTCAACGCGGTTTACTTTGATGCCCCATGCGTCGGTGGCTTCGTCGAGGATAACTCTGATTTTTGCGTTGATGACATCGCGCGAAGTCAGCGTGTGGTCAAGCTCCATTTCGCCGATGATGTTTCTCAGCGTTGTTGCCGAGAGATTTTCGATAGCGGATATCGGGCGCTCCACACCGTATGCATAGAGCTTCGGGTCGGTTATCTGGAAGAAAACGACCGTGTCTATCTGCATCGTGACGTTATCTTTTGTGATAACGGGCTGGGGCGGGAAATCCACGACCTGCTCCTTGAGGGAGACGGTCTTCGATACTTTCTCAACGAAAGGTATCTTGAAGTGGATGCCGGTCTGCCATGTGGTCGAATATGCGCCGAGGCGCTCGATGACATAGGCCTTGGACTGCGGCACTATCTTGATGTTGAGCACGACAATAACGAGCACGAGCACGATTATGCCGATGATTACTCCGATTGCTACAGGTCCCATAATAATCCTCCTTTAGTGTTTTGAAACCATAAGTTTAACGCCGTCGATTCTGTCAACGGTGATATTTGAACCTTTTTCAATGCGGCTGCCGTCGGACGATCTTGCCGTCCAGGTCGAGCCCTCGACCTTCACTATACCGGTGCCCTCGGTGTTGTCAACAGTCTCCTCGACTATTCCCTCGAGACCTATGTATCTGTCAGCGTTGGTCGGCTGAACGCGCTTTTTTGAAAATTTCTTGACGAGCGGACGGGTCACCGCAAGCGCGACGAGCGACACTGCCGCGAAAATCACCCACTGAAGCCAGACGGGCGCCGAGCAAAGCTCCGATATCAGAGCCGCCGCCGCACCGACGGCGAACCAGATCGTGACAAGCTGGACGGTCGCGGCTTCAACAACGATGAACGCTATGAGCAGCGCTATCCATAATATAAGCATTGTGTATTCCGGCAAAACAGGCTCCTCCTTTGATATATTGACCGAAGCGAAAATGCTTCGATTCGATATAATTATATTAAAAGAGCGAGCCCATTGCAATATGCGCGGATATTATTTTTAGAGGAACGATTTTTGTCAGTTTTTGCTTTTGGTTATCGGCTTTCGTAGCAGAAGCGAGGTCAGCGCCCTGCCGTTAAACGGAATGAGGGGATAGAGATAGCAGCGCCCGCTGACGGTCTTATTGAACGAAATCAACAGAGCGGTTATCACAAGCCCTGCGATGAAGCCCCAGAGGTTGAATATTGCCGTCAGTATCAGTATCATCATGCGGCAGAGTTTGAACGCATACCCGAGCTCATAGCTCGGCTGGGCGAAGTTCGTTATCGCGACGAACGCCATATAGAGAACGACCTCCGCCGTGAACCACTTCGCGGCAATGGCAAATTCGCCGAGTACGAGCGCACCTATGACGCTGAACGAGTTGCTCAGCGCATTCGGAGTGTTGAGCGACGCCAGTTTCAGCGCGTCTATAACTATTTCAATTATCAGCAGCTGCATTATGACGGGCACGCTCGTCGGGTGCTCTATCTTTATGAAGTCGAGCCACGGCGGGATATATTCTGGATTTTGAATCAGCAGAAACCACACGGGCGTTAAAAGCAGCGCGAGCAGGAAAACTATCATTCTGACTATTCGAAGATAGCTTCCGATAAGACTCGGAAAATAGAAATCGTTCGTGTCCTGTAAAAAGTCGAACACGCCCGTCGGGATAATCATAACCGAGGGCGAGGTATCCGTGATTATCAGCAGACTGCCCTCGTATATGCTCGCCGCCGCGCTGTCCGGGCGCTCGGTGTAACGCACCTTCGGAAAGGGGTTGAACCTCTGCTTCGGTATAAGACATTCCGCAAGGCTCTCGTGCCCCATGGTCAGAGCGTTTATGTCTATGGAATTCAGCTTTTTCTTTATCTTTTCGACCTCCTTGGGGTCGGCCGTGCCCTCAAGATAACAGAGCACAATATCTGTTTTCGACCTCGTTCCCACTTGCGTCAAATACATCGTGAGCTTCGTGTCCCTGACTCTGCGGCGTATGAGCGCGGTGTTGAATATCAGCGTCTCTACAAAGCCGTCGTGTGAACCTCGAAGCACTTTGTCGTTCTCCGGCTCGTCCACGCTTCGCGCAGGATAGGTTCGCACGTCTATAATTATAGCTTCTTTAAACCCGTCAACTATCATGCCCAATGCGCCGGAGAAGAGAAAAGTCTCGAATCTGTCGAAGTCGTTTACGACCTCGGTCTCGATATACGGCACGAACGCGTCGGCAAATTCGCGCGTTGTGCCGACAGTTTTGAGCTTCTTCTCGTCCGCGTTCATCATGAAGCTCATGATTTTTTCCATCAGCCCGTCTTTTATAAATCCGTCGATGAACCACAGCATGGCGCGGTGGCTGCCGATCATTATCTGACGGCTGACGAGGTCAAAGCTCTCGCTCACGCGCAGCCGCAGATTGAGCGACGCAATGTCGGCTTCGTAGTTCCCCGAAAAAGTCTGCTTTTCCATTATGAATATCCCGCCCTTAAAAAGAAAAAGATGATATACGGCAATTGTTTCACGCCGTATATCATCTCCGTTTTTGTCGGGATTATACGTTGTAATAATAGTATTCCGCTATCGCATACCAGAGCAGCGGACCGACAACGCCGTTCGGGGTCAGCCCGAAATATCGCCGAGCCGCCTTGACCGCCGCCTCCGTCTGAGGGCCGAAGATGCCGTCCGCCGCAACATACGGCACGCTCTCGACGCCGCGCGAGAGAACCTGGAGATATTCCTGAAGATTTCTCACTGCACTGCCCGTGCTGCCGCGGAGCAGATTGTAGCCGGGATATGCAAAACGCGCATATTGATCATAGATTGAAAATTCGCCGGGGAAGGTTCGCAGGATATCATTATATACAGCCTGCAGCTTGTTCCATGTGTCGCGCCCGACTATGCCGTCCGGCGCAAGGCCGTATTGCCGCTGAAACTGTACGACGCTGTTGTATGTGCCCTGGCCGAAAATGCCGTCCACGGCCGGGGGCTGGATGTTGTTTGTGAAGTTGCCGATAAAATTCAAGAAATACTGTATCGTGCTCACATCCTGCCCTCTGTCGCCGCGTTTTATGACAGTCTTGAACTGCCGCTCGACGTCCGTCAGCTTCAGTCCTTCGCTGTATAGCTCGCCGAGTCTTAGTATTCCGGCATAGAGCTGCTTTATTTTATACCATGTCGCCTTGCCGACGATGCCGTCAACGGTGAGGTTGAATAGGCTCTGGAACTTTCTGATCGATTCGCGCGTCGCCGTGTCGAATATTCCGTTGGGGGAGGGAATGCGCGGAATGGCGGGATAGTTTCGCGCGATGCGGTTGAGCTGGCGCTGGATTATCCTGACATCCTCCGATATGTCGCCGAGGCGCAGAGCCCTGCCGGGATATGATTCGCGGATATTCTTGACGGGCGCCGTCTTTATATTGACGTCGTTCCCGTAGTAATATTGAAGTATGCGGTATGGCGTATAGCCCTGATTCGCGAGCGTGACCGTGCCCCACTGCGAGAGCCCGTCGCAGGTGACCTCGCGCCCGGAGCAGTACTGTGTGAAATAGGGCTGAACCTGGTCGCCCTTTGTAACATAGTTGTTGAAAAGCTCGTCGACTATCTTCGCGACGTTTGAAAACACGCTGCGCCCCTCAATATATGCCTGGTCGTATGCGGTCGAGTTCGTGATGTCGAAGTCGTAGCCGCGGCTGCGGTAGTGCTCTGTATATATGCGGTTGAGCGCGAACGACGCCTGCGCATATATGTTGGCGCGTATCGCGTTTTCCGGCCATGTCGGATATATCTCGCTCGATGCGACATTTTTGAGATAATCCGTAAACGGCACAGTGACATTCCTCGCCGCCGCGTTCGGTCTGCCGAGGTGGACTGTTATTGTCTGGGGGATAACGGGAGTATCTGCTGCCATAGTATCACTCCTCAGACCGATTCGTTTATCACGTTCGGATTCTGCTCGCCGCTGACCGTCGGCAGCATTTCGACCGACTGTATTGAAACGGTGGAGTCGAAGATCGGAACGTTTTCGAGATATGTGCTGATGAATCCCGGGTGGCTGACGAATATATCGTATGTCGCATACGGCGCGAGCCCGCACGAGCCCTGCACTGTCTCCGACAGGGATTTGTCGGGAGCGGGCAGCTGGAGATTGTCGAGTATGCCGCTCGAATCGGTGTGCGAATCATATATATAATATTTTTCGCCGTCTATCTCTTTGTATACTATCACTCGGCTGTTGCCGACGGGATAGAGCCCGTTCGAGCTGTAGGTCTCAACGCGCAGGATGCCGCGCTTGTTGCACTCGCCCTTGAATTCGTCGAACCTCTGCATCGCGGACTGGGTGTTCGTCAAGGTGAGATTTTTGTTTTTGAGCGTCTGCGGGTCGACGAATATCGTGCGCGGCTGGGGGATGTCTCCGCGCCCTGCCGCCTGCGTGCGCTCGGGTGTGAACTGGGATTTGTCCGTGTCCGCGCCGTTGTCAAACTGCATCTGACTCTCCCTCTGAGCGTCGGTCTGCCGCTGAACTGTAACTGTCGCCGCGGCGCTCACCGCTTCGTTTTCCTCCGCCTTTGCCGAAACCGCCTTTGCGGGCTCTGCCGCCGGCGCGTTTACAGGCTCTGCATCTTCCTGCACTTGCGCCGAAACCTGTTCGGCTTGGCTTTCCTGCTGCGCCGATACGGGCTCAGGTTCCGCCTTTTCCTGCGCGGATACCGGTGCCGTGTTGCGCTTTTCAAATTCGAGCAGTTCTCTCTTGTATCGCTCCATGAGCGAGACTATATCTTCGTTGTTCATAAAAGGCCTCCGTTGGGTAAAATTTGCAGGGCGTCCGTTTTGCGGGCGCGCAAAGACATCCCATATTTAATATATTGTCTATTCGCCTTTTTGGTCACACAGGCACTCTTCGCGGCATACCATTTAGCAAGCGGACGGCGAATTTTGTAAATTTTGTCGGATTTCGCGTCCATAACCTACAATAAAACTGGTTCTTGAAACAAAAGTGAAAAAATGTGTTGACAACAAAAGCACAGAGTGTTACAATTCAATAAACCGTTGAAGAAGGGTAAGTAAGATTTCTCCCTCATCTCGAAGAGAGCCGCAGACGGTGGGATTGCGGCAGAATGAAAGAAACCTGAATGGACTTCTAAGGGCAATCGGAACAAAGGTTATCCTTTAAGTATGTGCGCCGGAGCAGGACTCTCCGTGAAGAAAAGTCAGCGTATGTCAGTACGCGCTAAGCGGACGCAAAAGCGTCAAGCCGGGTGGCACCGCAGGATGATAATATCTCCTGTCCCAGCATTATTGCAGGGACAGGAGTTTTTTTATTTCGGAGGAGATAGTTATGTTTTTGTTTAGTAAACTTTGGCGCATGCCGCGCCTGTGATATTTTCGATTCTTAGTTTAGCTCAAAAATTTTTATCAATTACCGAAAGGAAGAAATACAATGAAAAAGATAATCGCACTTGTACTCGCACTTATGCTCACAGTTACCTGCTTCGCCGCCTGCGGCAAAAAGGACGGAGATACAAAGAAGAAATACACCGTCGGCATCTGCAACTATGTCGATGACGCATCGCTCAATCAGATAGTCGATAACATCAAAAAGCAGCTCGCTTCCGTCGCCGCCGAAAAGGGCGTCGAGATCGAAGTCAAATATGACAACTGCAACGGCGACTCTGTTGTTATGAATCAGATAATCTCGAACTTCATCGTTGACAAGGTCGATCTTATGGTCGGCGTCGCGACCCCGGTCGCAATCGCAATGCAGGCGGCAGTCGAGACCGAGAACAGCGATATCCCGGTCGTGTTCTCCGCAGTCAGCGATCCCCTCGGCTCAAAGCTTGTCGAGTCCCTCGACGCACCCGGCGGTCAGATTACCGGAACCTCCGATTATCTCAACACCAACGCCATAATGGACCTCATTCTTCTCAAGGACCCTGATATAAAGAAGGTCGGTCTGCTCTACGATGTCGGTCAGGATTCCTCGACTAAGCCGATAGCCGACGCGAAGGCGTATCTCGAGGCCAAGGGCATTGAAGTGATAGAGCGCACTGGCACCACCGTTGACGAAGTCACCCTCGCCGCAAAGGCACTTGTTTCCGACGGCGTTCAGGCAGTGTTCACTCCCACCGACAACACCATAATGAAGTCCGAGCTCTCCATATATGAGATTTTCGCAGACGCAAAGATTCCGCAGTATGCGGGCGCCGATTCCTTCGCCCTCAACGGAGCTTTCCTCGGCTACGGCGTTGATTATGCAAAGCTCGGCGTTGAGACGGCAAATATGATAATCGATATCATGATAAACGGCAAAGACCCCGCAACCACCCCCGTGCTCATGTTCGATAACGGCACCGCAACAATAAACACCGAAATCTGCGCAAAGCTCGGCTATAACTTCGACGAAGTCTCGAAGCTCTTCGCTCCCAAGTGCACCGAAGTCAAGAGCATCACCACCGCCGAGAGCTTCGACGATGTAAAATAAGATTCAATCAGTCCCCGGGGAGCACTGCTTCCCGGGCGGCTCAATAAAGCAGGAAAGAGGAAACACAATGTCTTTGGATTCGATATTTTCACTCGGCCAGTCGGCGCTCGAGCTGGGACTTATAACCTCGCTCACGGTGCTTGCACTGTTCCTGAGCTATTCGATGCTCAATGTCTGCGATCTTTCGACCGACGGCTGCTTTACGCTCGGCGCAACGGTCGGCGCGGTGGTCGCGATAGCGGGTCATCCGTATCTGTCAATAGCCGCAGCGATGGCGGCGGGAATAGCCTCGGGCTTTATAACGGCGATACTCCAGACGAAAATGGGCATCAACAGCCTGCTCGCCGGAATAATCGTAAATACGGGACTCTATTCAATAAATATCGCGGTCATGAGCGGCTCGTCGATACTCAATATGAATAAAACGGACACTGTGTTCACCAAAATGGCGGCGCTCCTCAAGGGTACTCCCGTGGCGAGACAGTCAAAGCTCTTCGTGGCGATAATCGCCGTCGCAGCGGTTGCTGTTATACTCGGACTTTTCCTGAAAACCCGCCTCGGACTCGCGATAAGAGCGACTGGCGACAATCCCGATATGGTTCGCTCCTCGTCCGTCAATCCGGCGTTTACTACAATAATCGGACTCTGCGTCGCGAACTCGTTCACCGCGCTGTCGGGCTGCCTGCTCGCCCAGTCGCAGAGATCGGTCAACATCGATATCGGAACCGGAATGGTGACCATTGCCCTCGCGTCCCTGCTTATCGGCGGCGTGTTCCTCGGCAGAAAGAAGATGCCGCTGAGAATATTCGGCATGGTGCTCGGCGCGTTCATATTCAGACTTATTTATACAATTGCTCTGCGCTTTGATATGCCGGCGTTCATGCTCAAATTCGTCTCGTCCGTTATAGTTATCGCGGCGATAGCAACACCCTATTTCAAAAAACAGCTCCCGCTTTTAAAGCGCAGAATTCAGACCCGTTCGGGAAGGAGGAAAGCAGATGCTTGAAATATCACACATCTCGAAAACTTTCAATCCCGGCACGGCGAATGCCAAAAAGGCGATAGATGATCTTTCCCTGAGCGTCGCCGAGGGTGATTTTATAACGGTCATCGGCGCGAACGGCGCGGGCAAGTCAACACTTTTCAATGCCATCGCCGGCAGCTTTATAACCGATTCCGGCAGCATCTCGCTCGACGGAAAAGATATCACTCTCATGCCCGAGCATAAGCGCGCCAAGAGCATCGGCAGACTTTTTCAGGATCCGATGCGCGGCACCGCGCCCGGCATGACGATAGAAGAAAATTTAGCTCTTGCCGCAGGTCACGGCGGCTGGCTGAGCCGAGTCTCGAAGGGCGATAAGAAGCTTTTCAGAGATAAGCTCGCCCTGCTTGAGATGGGACTTGAGGACAGAATGAGTCAGCCGGTCGGTCTGCTCTCCGGCGGTCAGAGACAGGCTCTGACGCTCATGATGGCAACTTTCAATCCGCCGAAGCTCCTGCTTCTCGATGAGCACACAGCGGCGCTCGACCCCGCAACGGCTGAAAAAGTTCTCACGCTCACAAAGAGCATCGTCAGCGAGAATAATCTCACCTGCCTTATGATAACGCACAATATGCAGTCGGCTCTCGAACTCGGGAACCGCACGATAATGATGCACGGCGGAAACATAATTTTCGACGCGGAAGGGGAGGAGAGGTCAAAGCTCACTGTTCAGGATCTGCTCGATAAGTTCAAAGAGAACGCGGGCAAAGAGCTCGATAACGACCGTATGCTTCTGATATAAAAACAGTCCCGCCCGTAAATAGGGCGGGACTTTTGCTGTGAAGTTTAAGCGGGGAGGGGAAAGAACAGTGAAAAGTGAATAGTGAAGAGTGAAAAGTAAAAGCGGCAAGTTTCTGTTGAAACTTGCCGCTTTTTGGCTGGGGAATAGGGATTCGAACCCCAACAAACAGCGTCAGAGTCTGTCGTGCTACCGTTACACAATTTCTTGATGTCAAATTCTAAAGTGGTTTTTGCATTTCTTGTCAATAATCTAACTAATTATGTAATTGTGTGATGCATATATGGTGATATTAATAATTCTTGGGCCTACCGCATCTTTTACAACAATCTGAAAAGAAACCAAATTCTCCACCACAATAAACGCAAACACCATTAGACTTTCTTTTTTCAATAAGGGCTTTTTGCTCTCTTTCTTCTTTTTGATGTTTAAAAAAGGGAGGAACCTCAAATGCATCAAACCATTTATTACAATTAATAGTATGGAGATGGTCACAACCATCAAAAGCATTGTATGCTATGTTCGTTACACTGTCTGGGATATCAATCGAAACCAGTGATTTGCAATTAAAAAACGCTTCTACAGAAATGGTTTTAAGTGTTGAAGGAAGATATATTTCTTTTAGCGATTCGCAATTGCAAAAACAATATGCACCAATGTTTTCAATACCTTCAGGCAGATGTACTGACTCGATTAACATTCCTTCAAAAACACCTTCTTTTTCATTTTCAACGCCTTTGGTGCCATCGGCGATTTTCTTAACATTATTGGGAATTTCCACAATAGTAGACTCGCCTTTATATGCCCTTAACACCCCGCCTTCTATAACAAAATCTTTTTGTGTATAAATATTTATGGATTCAGTGTTTATGTTAATAACATTGTTTATATAGTTTTGTACAATTGCGTCTTTTACAACATATGGCTTACCACAAAACTCACATATGGCAGCATCTTTCGCTGAATCTACAGTCAAATTTGCTCCGCAGGACGGGCAGGATAACGGAATTAGTGGCATAAAAATCCTCACTTTCTTTTTTTATTGTTTTATTATGCGCAAATATTATTCTGAACAATAAAATATTAAACTCGGCACACACGTTGTGTAAATTTACAATGGATGTGTTACAGTATAAACTACTAAACAAAAGCAACAAGGAGACTATTTGTTGTGGATACTGTAACACAAACTATGAGGTGCCGTCAAGCCCTAACTGATGGCGTTAACGAATATGGAGAAAAATGGTTGATAGTGAAGTGCCCTTTGGGGGCTAAAGTGAAACTACCGGCTCAGCCGGGCGGGTCTTTTGGCTGCCATAATAAAACTCCCGAACGCACAAGCATCCGGGAGTGTGGAGCAGGTGAGGGGAATCGAACCCCCGTGTTCAGCTTGGGAAGCTGACATTCTGCCATTGAACTACACCTGCATTGCCTTGATATAATAGCACAGTGTGTATGAAAAATCAATATCTGCATAAAATAAAATCCCGTTGTGCCTAGCGCCTTTCCGCCGCTTCATCAAAGCTAAAATAAAAAACTTTCATCCCATGCGAAAAATTTTTGAAAAAAGGTTGACAGAGGGACTGAGAGTGTGTATAATATTGACTCGCAGGTGAGAGAAAACCTGTTCGGAGTTTGATATTGGGGAATTGTGTAACGGTAGCACGACAGACTCTGACTCTGTTTGTTGGGGTTCGAATCCCTATTCCCCAGCCAGAAAAAAGCACTTGCTTTAGCAAGTGCTTTTTTTATTAAGCCGGCTTATGCCCATGATGTATGGCGAGCGCTTTATAGCCCGAATCCAAAGAAGATTTCCACGGAGGTGTCCTTGTGAAAATAAAAGCTGCTGTTTTCGATATGGACGGACTGATGTTTGATACCGAACGCCTTGCGATGGCGGCGTGGGACTACGCGGGCGAAAAGATGGGACTCGGCAAGGCGGGATATATGGTCATGAAGACCCTCGGCGTGACAGCCGAGCGCGCGGACGAGATATGGCGCGAAGAGTTCGGGAGCGATGTCGATACCGAGGCCATGCGCCGCTACGGCAGGGAATTCACCGATAATTTTTATGAACACAACAAAGTTCCCGTGAAATATGGTCTTTATGAGCTGCTCGACTGGCTGAAATCGGCGGGGATAAAGACCGCAGTAGCTTCGTCCTCGACCCGCAGAGCCGTTCTGCGCAACCTCGAAAGCGCGGGTATAACTGATAAGTTTGATATAATAGTCAGCGGCGAAATGGCGGCGCGCTCAAAGCCTGCGCCGGATATCTATCTCAAAGCGTGCGAGCTGGTCGGCGAAAGCCCAAAGGATTGCATAGCCCTCGAAGATTCACGCAACGGTCTGTGGGCTGCGCATAACGCCGGATGCCGCGTGATAATGGTGCCCGACCTCTGGCAGGCAGATGAGGAGACAGAAAATGTACTCTGGAAAAAATTTACCAACCTGCTTGAAGTCAGAAACTTCCTGCGCGGGGATGAATAATAAAAAATACGCAAATAATACGCAGAATCCTACCCACAGTTTTTGGCGGGTAGGATTTTTGCATTGGTTTATGATAATACGAGCTGCATTGATAAATTGGGATTTGTAGCTGTAAGTGCCGACAATAACCAGCTACTGCAATATTATAAATCGGCACAATTGTTTAGGACGGGTATTATCCGCCCGTGAAATTTGTACAATTTTATTGCTATGCAACTTGTAGGGACAGCCCTCGCGGCTGTCCGCTATCGGCGTAGCCGATACAGGGTCATAGCAATTGTAAATTGTTGATAATTGGCTTACTACCTTCGCGTCCCACTATAATCAAACTTTTCACACTTTCCGCGTTTCGGCATTTTCTTTTTATTTGAAAAAGAAAACGCCTGCAAAAGAAAAGCAAAACAGGGGGAATCCCCCCTGTACCCCCGCAACGCTGAGCCGCAGTATACAGCTCGCGGCTCTCAATCAGTTGCTCGGCACATTCGCCCGTAAACTCGCTTCGCTCAAACAATACGGGCTCGTGCGTCTTGCTTCGCAAGCCGTTCCCTCGCCTGTTTCAATTGGCTTATCTAACACTGCGGCGCGGCTATTAAAGGTTTTATTATAGAACTCAACTGGTCACTTGCTTTTATTTTGCTATAGCTAAAGTGATAGATAAATCCAAATTTATATCTCCACCACAAAACAACCCCCAACCGCAGCAGCTGCGATTGGGGGTTACATACATATTATTTGTTCCCTGCGGGTTTATCAATCCGTTACGGGCAGGCTCTCTATAAGATCGGTCAGCTCATAGTAGAATTTGAGCGTCTGTCTCTTTGTGCTCTGCATTCCGATGACCGTGCCGTGGTCGCCCTCGCGCGTGGGCATGACGTACCATTTGGCGGTCTCGAGCTCCATGCCGGGGGTGTAGTCCTCATGCTCGTCGGTGAACGGGTAGCGCGCCGATACGACGTTTACAAGTCCGTCATTCGGAAGCCACGATGCGTCTATCTTGTAGTCGGAGAACAGGTTCTTCGAGTATGCGCCGAGAAGAGTGGCTGACGGGCGCAGAACAACGAGCGTCTTTATCTTCGGAACCTGGGTTCCCGCAAGCGTCTTGCGCGTGGTCTGATACGAATAGGAGAAATAGTAGACTCCGTCTACCGGCTTTGAGAGCTTGTTTATCTCCTCGGCTCTCTCGGGATACATATCGTCCGCCGCGGTGTCGGTGTGGGTCATGATAGTCATAAAAGCCTTTATGAACGCCTCCTCGGGGGTCGAGCCGTCGCCCGGTATGGGGGTCAGACCGAACTGCTCGAGGTGAAAGTCAACATAGCCGTTGAGCTTCGAGCGACCCATTAAGCCGGCGTAGGCGTAGCATGCCGCTTTGCCCAGCTCGGCCATGTTCATGCCGTCGATGATATATGCGAGCGTCGTGCCGTTGTGCGGGGCGCAGAGCGTTGTGACGGAGTTTATGTAGTTGCCCTTGCCGCCGGTGAACAGCGGGGAGATATCATCGGGCGAGGTTGCCGCCTGCTCCTCTTCGCTGCCGTATGCGAGCAGAGCCGTGAGCGTTCTGACCGTCGCGCCGCCGAACGAGTGACCGACGAGATTTATCTTCTTTATATTGCCGTCAGCGTCTGGCTCGCCCCAGCCCTCAATCATGGGCTTTGTGTAGGTTCTGCCGTAGCGGCTGTGGTTGAATTTCTCGGAGTGCGCCTTGCCGTAGTCAACGCGAGTGCCGGTTATCTGTGCGTAGAGCTCGCATACTCTGTCCCAGTTGCTCGACATCGGACCGACGGATGCGGCATAGCTCTCATAGTGAAGCTTGTTCAGCTCGTCCATGAGCGAGCATGATGCCGAGCCCCAGTAGGGGAGTGTATCGTCTATTCCCTCGTCTGCGCCCCAGCCGAAAAGACCGTGGACATATACATAGGGGTATTTGTTGATATCGGCTGACTGAATCGCACCGGCTCCCTGCACGGCGAGAGTGAATATGAGCGCCAGAACTGTTATCAGGCTCAGTGTGCGTTTAACGATTTTCGCTTTCATCAAAATTCCTCCTATATTATTACATATAAAAGCTTATCGTATCAATCAAAAGGTAAAATTACGTATTATAAAAATACCGTCGACTTTCAATTTTTTAAAAAGGCGGTTTTATACATTTTTTAGCATTGTTACAAAAATGTCAAACTCCTGTGACAAAAATGACAAGGTTCATAAAAGGAAATATTTTTCGGACTGCAAAATTTCGTTTATGAGCGAATAAAAACCGACGCTCCGGCGATACTAATCGCAAAAGGAGTGAGAAAAATGATCGACAGAATATCGCTTATTTTAGTAATAATCGGCGCGCTCAACTGGGGCAGCATAGGCCTGTTCAAATTCGATATCGTCGCGTGGATATGCGGCGGCCAGGGATCGATAGTCGCGAGGATCATATATACGCTCGTGGCGCTCGCAGGCATCTGGTGCATCTCGCTGTTTTTCAGGGAGAATACGCTCCTCGAGACGAACGACGGAAAAACGAAGTAAACTTTTCAAAAAAAGGAATTGAAAATTGCAGCGGCGGCGGAGAGTGCAAAGGCGCTTTTCGCCGTCGCTTTGTTTAACGCCGACTTATTTGATGCAAAGCCGAGCGCAAAAATTTTTAAATTTTTTGATAACTTTGTAGGGAAAACAGGATTTTTTGCGTATATATTATTGAAAGGGGTGAGAACGGATGAGACTCAGCGACAGTTTTCTCGAACAGCTGCGCGCAAATACGGATATAGAGAGCGTCATTTCTCCCTATGTCAACCTGCGCCGAAGGGGCAAGAACCTTGTCGGACTCTGCCCATTCCACAACGAAAAGACCCCGTCGTTTACTGTTTATCCCGAAAACGGTAGCTTCTATTGCTTCGGCTGCGGAGTCGGCGGCGATGTGATAACATTCGTGCGCCGAATGGAAAATCTCGACTATATGGAGGCGGTCAAGCAGCTTGCGGACAGAGCGGGAATGGCTCTGCCCGAGGACGGCTATGACGATACCCTCGCCAAAAAGCGCACCGCTGTTTTGGCGGCGAACCGCGCGGCGGCGAAGTTTTTTCACTCTCAGCTCTTTACCGACAGAGGCAGACATGCTCTCAACTATTTCCTTGACCGCGGGCTGACTATGGAGACTATCCGCCACTTTGGCTTGGGCTTTGCTCCGGATGACTGGCGCGCGCTCAAAAATCACCTCAATGAACAGGGCTTTGACGATATTTTGCTCGAGAGCGCGAATCTCCTGCGCCGCAGCGACAAAAACGGAAAAGTATCTTATTACGACAACTTCCGCAACCGCGTGATGTTTCCGATAATCGACCCGCGCGGCAATGTTATAGCGTTCGGCGGCAGAGTGCTCGATGACTCGAAGCCGAAATACATAAACACTTCGGACACGCTCGTTTATAAAAAGAGCAACGGCGTCTTTGCATTGAATTTCGCAAAGAACGGAAACGACGGCAAGCTCATTATCGCCGAGGGCTATATGGATGTCATAGCCCTGCATCAGGCGGGCTTCACAAATGCCGTCGCCTGCCTTGGTACCGCGCTGACAAAAGAGCAGGCGAATCTGCTCTCACGCTATGCGGATGAGATAATCCTCTCGTATGACGCCGATGAGGCGGGTCAGAAGGCGACCGCCCGCGCGCTCGGAATATTCGGCACCACGGGCATGGAGATAAAAGTTCTGCGTCTGACCGGCGGCAAGGATCCCGACGAGATAATCAAAAAATACGGCGCTCAGCGTTTCCGTGATATCATAAACGGCGCGGCAAACGACACTGAGTACAGACTCCTTCGGGCGCGTCAGGGGATAGACCTGTCCACCGACGACGGAAAGGTGAAATATCTTTCCGCGGCGACGGAGGTGCTCGCGGGGATACCGAGCCCCGTCGAAGTCGATGTCTATGCCTCGCGCCTTGCGAATGAGCTCGGCGTGGACAAGCTCGCTATCGAATCGCAGGTGAAATATAAGCGCGAGGGGCTCAGAAAACGCCGCATGGCTCAGCGCGAGCAGGATCAGAAGCGCCTGCTGATAAACGGACAGAACACAAAGAACCCGGAGCGCTCCCAGCATCTGCGCGCCGCAAAAGCGGAGGAGACGCTGATAGCCTCGCTCATGCGGAACCCGGATTTCTATAACAAGCTCAGGGACGAGCTGTCCGCGGATTATTTCGTCACCGCGCTCAACAGACGCATCTTTTCGGTCATTCTTTCGCGCCTTGACGAGGGCGGCAACACCGAGCCGTATTTCCTCTCGTCCGAGTTCACTCCCGATGAGATGGACGAGGTCGAGCGCATATTCCGCTCTGCGGCTCAGCTGAGCAACACCGTCGAAGAGTGCGCCGACTGTATAAAAATACTCAAAGAGGAAAAAAATAAGCCGGAGAGCATAAAAGCCTCCGAACTGAGCGACGACGATTTCGCAAAGCTGTTCAGACCCGACAAACAGGATTGATATTCTGTTTTGGGTCATGACATAAAAGACCGACTCAATATGCAACATAAAGAGAAGGAGACAGAGAAGTAATGGATGGTATCGAAAAAAGACCGGCGGTGAAAGCCCTTATTGAAAAGGGTAAAGCTGCAGGCAAACTGACCACCCAGGAGATCGACACGGTAATAGTAGACATGGATCTTGATATCGAGGATCTTGATAAGCTCTATGAGTCTATCGAGGCGCAGAATATCGAGATAATCGACGACCTGTCGATGCTGGATGTGGATGATGTCAACTTCGATCTGGGCGAGACGCCCAAGTCGACCGCTGACACCGCAGGGGTCACTGATGACAAGAACATCACTATCGACGACCCCGTCAAGGTCTATCTCAAGGAGATAGGCAAGGTTCCGCTGCTCACCCCCGAGGAGGAGATCGAACTCGCCATCAGAATCGGCGACAACGACCCCGCCGCAAAGCGCAGACTGACCGAGGCGAACCTCAGGCTCGTTGTCAGCATAGCAAAGCGCTACGTCGGCAGAGGTATGCAGTTCCTCGACCTTATTCAGGAGGGCAACCTCGGACTTATCAAGGCCGTTGACAAGTTCGATTACACAAAGGGCTTCAAGTTTTCGACCTACGCCACTTGGTGGATAAGGCAGGCGATAACCCGCGCCATAGCGGATCAGGCGAGGACGATAAGAATCCCTGTCCACATGGTCGAGACCATAAACAAGGTCAAAAAGACCAACAGCCAGCTGCTGCATAAGAACGGCAGAGACCCCACGGCGGAGGAGATAGCCGAGGTGCTCGATATGCCCGTTGACAAGGTGCGCGAGATAATGCGCGTGGCTCAGGAGCCCGTCTCCCTTGAGACCCCCATCGGCGAGGAGGAGGACAGCCATCTCGGCGACTTCATCCCCGATGACGACGCTCCCGCCCCGGCAGACGCCGCTTCGGCGACCCTGCTCAAGGAGGAGCTTGCCCATGTGCTCAAGACTCTCACTCCCCGTGAGGAGCGAGTGCTCTCGATGCGCTTCGGACTCACCGACGGCCATCCTCACACCCTCGAGGAAGTCGGCAAGGAGTTCAACGTTACCCGTGAACGTATCCGCCAGATCGAGGCAAAGGCTCTGCGCAAGCTCCGTCACCCGACGAGAAGCAAGAAGCTCAGGGACTACGTCGAATAATAAAACAATCAAAAAAACCAGCCGCAAGCGTAAAAACTTGCGGCTGATTTTATTTTTTGTGATTTTTTGACATTGTGTTGCTGAAATTGACAACAAAGTTCTTTTGGTGTCTTTTATATGTGATTGTGCGAACTACCGGGCTGAGACTGAATCGCTCTTCATAACTAAAAAAGCACTCAAAAGTTCTTGCTCGTACCGAAAAAAGCGGACTTAATACCGAGCCTATAGACAAAGAAAATTTTTCTGTTATTATATGTCCGAAAATGACCCGCAATTGCGGGAATCACAAAACGGGAGCAAAAGAATATGGAAAATGATGTAAGAACAGAAGGCATGTATGAATACACCGTCCGCTTCGGAGAAGCGACGATAGTCAGGCATCTCAGAGAGTACGATTTTGAGAAACATGATACGGTGATTCCGGCGTATCTCGGCAGCTATCCGGTTGTTGAGATCGGAAGAGCGGCATTTCAGGAACAGTACATGATTGGCAGCGTGACCGTTCCGGAGGGTGTGCGTGTAATAGGAGGGGGTGCGTTTGCCGACAGCAACAGAATAACCGAAATCAAATTGCCGAGAACGCTTGAACGAATCGAAGGCGGAGCGTTTTCTTTTTGCAATGATCTCGAGTGGATGGTTGTTCCCCGCGGAGTCAATTATATAGGCGGACATGCATTTTGGCACTGCGTTTCTATGACAAAAATATGGCTTCCCGATACCGTAACCGATATCGAGGATTGGACTTTTGATGAGTGCGGTCAGCTGTATAAATTATATATGCACTCCGGCACAAAAATTTCCGGCGAAAGAGTGTTCGACAGATGCAGGGAATTGAATGATATTATCCGCTATGATTACATGGAGGAACCGACAAATGGGGACTTTGAACGGGCTGAGGGGGTCGGCCTTGTCCGCGAGAATATCGAACGCTATAAAATGTGGTAAAAGATTATATGAAGGGCAAGAAGAGGAGAAAAGGCGATGATCAGAGAAATAGGTTCATACATCTATGATGAGACCGAAAACGGGGCGGTCATTCTGGAATGCGACAAGAACATAAGCGGAGATGTTGAGATACAGGAGAGCTTTTTCGGTGTTCCGGTTGTAGGTATAGCGGCGTTCGCGTTCATGAAATGCAAGCGAATGCTTGGCGTGCAGATTCCCGACAGCGTCACTGAAATCGGACGCGGAGCGTTCTATGGCTGCACTGAAATGAGAAGCGCTGTTCTGCCGGCGAATGTTAGAGATATATCCGAGTGGACATTTGACTCATGCACCAATCTTTTCGGCATGGTCCTGCCGAGAGGAATTGTCAGCATAGGCAGCCGGGCGTTCGGTCAGTGCAGGTCTCTCAGCGAAATATATTTGCCCGACACGGTGGAATATATAGCGGGCGATGCGTTTGAAGACTGCATCTGTCTCGAGAGCGTCAATGTCGCTACGGGAAACGAGCATTATATAAACGATCAGAATGTCCTGTTCAGCGCGGATATGACGGAGCTCGTGCTGTGCATGTCGGATGATTTTGTTGATGATTTTGCTGTTCCCTACACGGTCAGACGCATTGGTGAAGGAGCTTTCTGCAACTGGACGGAACTCGAAAGGCTGGAGCTTTCCGATGAAACCGAAGAGATAGGCGCACGGGCATTTTCGGGATGCAAAAAGCTGGTGGAAATAGAAATGTACGACGGTCTGACGAAAATCGGAGCCCGCGCATTCAATGAGTGCGTCGCCATTCAGGAGATATGCCTGCCGGGCAGCATCCACAGCATAGGGGACGAGGCTTTTGCATATTGTCTGAATCTCACCGATATAAATCTGCCTGGCCGAATCATGAAGCTCTCGCGCGGAATGTTTGAAGGGTGTACGGAGCTTAAAAAGCTTTCAATTCCCGAAAATATAGCGGCCATAGAAGAGCGCGCGTTCAACTGTTGCTATAAGCTCAGCGACATAACGATTCCGCGCGGCGTGAAGCGCATAGGCGAGAATGCGTTCAGAAGATGTTTCAGGCTGAAAAATGTCCGCTTTGACGGTACAAGAGAAGAATGGAACGAGGTGTCCGTCGCCCCCGGCAATGAGTGCCTCTTAAGAACGATAAAATGCAGCAATGACGGGGAGGATTGAAAATGAGAAGTAAAACATTTGTAACCCGTACAAAGTATAAGTACACAGTACTCCTCGGCGCCGTGACGATAACGGAATGCCGAACCCGCGAGTCCGCCGTAAGAATCCCGCAGACTATCAAGGACTATCCCGTGACGAGCATAGGCAATATGGCGTTCGGGAAGTGCGCCGAAACACTCGAAGAGGTGACGGTGCCGAACGGCGTTGAGAAGATATGTGAGGGAGCTTTCAGGGATTGTGTTGCCCTTAAAAGAGTAAATCTTCCCGAAGGCCTTCGCGAGATAGAAGACGATGCCTTTGCCGGATGCTGTGAGCTCAGTGAAGTGGAACTTCCGGAGGGATTGACGACGATCGGGAACTCCGCCTTTAAGGGCTGCGGCAAGCTGACGGATATAAACATCCCCGGCACAGTCGAACGTATCGGCGATAATGCCTTTGCCGGTTGCGGAATAACCGAGATAACTTTTCCGAACAACTTGAGAAGCCTTGGCTTTTCGGCGTTCGCCTGCCCCGGTCTTAAAAAAGTTACCGTTCTCGGAGATATATATAATGTCGGCCACTACGCATTTTCGAATGAAACAGAGCGTTTTCACAAGAATATGGAACTTGTGATATCCGATAATGTTACAGGAATCAAATATATATGCCATGAGCTTTTTTGCGATATCCCGAGAGAACAGGCGGCGCTTGAATTTCCTTTGAAAATAAATCTTAACGGCGGCTCCATAAATTATACCGGCACAGGCGAACAATGGTCGGAGTTAACGGAAAGAAACATGGTCAGAATAGAGGGAAACATATATCTCGGCAAAAAGAACTCTCCGTATTTTTATACTGCGTTCGGCGGCGAGGCTACGATAAGCGGGTGCGACAAATCCGTCTCCGGCGATCTTGTTATACCGTCGGAAATCGACGGATATAAAGTGACTTCCATAAGAGGTCACGCTTTCGAGGGCTGCAGCGGTATCGAAAGCGTAGTCGTCCCGGCGAGCGTAACAAGAATCGGATGCTGCGCATTTGAAAGATGCGGGCTGGAGAAGATAGTGCTCCCGGATGAATTGAGGGAAATCGCGAGCGATACTTTTGCATTTTGTAAAAATCTGCGCGAGATAAAGCTGCCGGACAGTCTGCTGCATATCGGTATTGATGCCTTTCGCGGCTGCAGCGCACTTGAAGCGGTCACTTTCCCGGAAAAACTGCTCTCGGTCGACGGTACGGCTTATAAAGATTGCGATAATATCCGCGAGCTGACAATGCTGGGAGATATTAAAGACATCGGAATGGGTGTATTCAGCGGAACAAACAATATTCGTAAAATAACGATCTCAAAAAATGTGAGCAGCCTCAGAGAAATATGGAGCGCACTGAGGCTTTCTACTGATGATGATCTTGAGCCGTGCGATTTGGATGAGTTGAATTATACCGGCAGCAAAGACGAGTGGAAGACGCTACTCAGATTTTCGGAGATAAGATTGAGTGACACAAAGATCCGGTTCGGCACAAAAAGCGGTCCTTACCGTTATGTTCTGCATTTCGATGAGGCGGAGATAATCGATTGTGACAAGGAAATCTCCGGCAGAGTCGAGATTCCGTCCGAATTTGACGGCTATAAGGTAGGGTGCATCGGAAAAGAAGCGTTCTGCAACTGCCGCAATATCGAAAGCCTTGTGATTCCGCATAGTGTTAAAAGAATTGATGACAATGCCTTCGATGGCTGCGAAAAGCTTATAAAGGTAACTGTTTTGTACGGCACAGAGGAAATCGGAGATGAGGCTTTCAGCGGATGCGAAAATCTTATGAGCATAGATTTACCCGAGTCTATAAAGCAAATAGGACGCGGCGCATTTGAGGGTTGCTCTGCTCTGACAATGGTATCGCTTCCGAGCGGTATAAGTAACATAAGACGCAACCTGTTCAGAGATTGCCGAAATCTTACGCGCGTGGATATTCCGAACGGAGTAAGATGTATTGATGACGCGGCGTTCTTTGGCTGCGGGAACCTTGTGAGGGCGGATATCCCGGACAGCGTAGATATGATAGAGCAGTCGGCATTTGAGAGGTGCAGCAGCCTGCGCGAAATAATTGTTCCTGACAGCGTGCGCTCTCTCGGAGGCTGGGCTTTCAGCGGCTGTGAACAAGCAGATATATCTATATCGGCAAGTTTAGCAGAAAAAGTTTTTTCTGCTTCGGACGGGTTCGATCTTGAGCTCTACAGAATGAATCATGACTTTTTCGATGCCCCAAAAGATTCTTGCGACAATTATTGCAGATGGCTTTTCAAACATTCGACCTTCCGCAAGATGAAAGGCGCGGACAAAGAGCTGCTGCATTCGGCTCCGTATTCATATACCCTCAACGAACATGGAGATGCATGCATTGTCGATTGCGACAGATACATAAGCGGAAATGTTGAGATACCGGATGAGCTTGACGGCCATAAAGTGACTGCCATTGGCGATTATGCTTTCATGGGCTGCGAGCATATTGAAAATATAAACATTCCCGAGAGCGTTACGGCGATAGGCAACAGCGCATTTTATTATTTGCGCCTGTTTTATGATATAATGCCCGGATCGCTTCGGATAAACATTCCCGCCGGTGAGAGGATATTAGGCGCGAATGCTCTGCCCGGCTGCTATGAAATATGTTATAGAGGAACGAGCGCAGATTGGGAAAATATTCAAAACCATGAGACGGTTCATCGCGACGTGATTTGTAGCGACGGAATAAAATGCGGAGAATTCTTTTTTGAATCGGATTGACAATTGAAAAAGCCCCGCCGACATTTTTGCTGTGTCGGCGGGGCTTTGCTCTGATTTTTTATTTTATTTTCTGTACTTCGCCAGCAGACCTTCAAGGTTCTTGTGGAGTATCTTCTCCCTGTCCTCGTCGCTTAGCGGCAGGGACATAAATGTTTCAAGCTCCTTCTTGACGTTCCACATCGGGTAGTCCGAGCCGAAGAAAATTTTGTCCGTGCCGAAGATGTGAATCATCTCCATTATCCTCTCCGGGCTCATCGCGTAGAAGCTGCTCGATGAGTCAACATATACTCCCGCCTCCGAGAGCTCTTTTGAGCCGTAGCCCCATTCCGACCATGCGCCGAAATGCGCCGCGATTATGTCGAGCTTAGGGAACTTTTCGAGGACTTTTATTAGCTTCGTCGGCTTTGAATATTGCGTGCGGTAGTCGCCGGTGTGGAAGAGTATCGGCAGTCTGCCCTCAAGCACTTCGTACATGCGCATCGCTTCAGGCGCGTCTATGTCGAACTCCTGAAAATCGGGGTGCAGCTTTATTCCCGAGAGTCCGAGCTCTATCGCTTCGTCAACGATTTCCGGTATCTCGTCGCCACATCCGGGGTGGAGCGTCGCAAAGCCGATGAATCGGTCGGGGTGCTCCGATACGCTCTTTGCAATGAACGAATTTATCGAGCGTACCTGGTGCGGTGTCGTCGCGACCGAGTGAACAAGAAATTTGTCAACTCCCGCTTCGTCGCCGACCTTGAGAAGCATGTCGACCGTGCCGTCGAGGCTCATGTCGATGTCGTAGAAATCGCCGATGCTGCGCGCCGCCTTTCTGGCGAGCTTGTCCGGGTATATATGTGCGTGGCTGTCTATTATCATTTTTACATCTCCAGTGTGTTGAAACTTATTTTATGCGCGTCAGTTTACCCCTCACTGCGTGATAGTTTATCTCTCCGAGCGCGAATATCGGCGCATCGCTTTTGAGAGAGTCCGAAAACACTTTCTCGAATTTCGCGCCGGGCATCGCCTCGTTTATTCTTATAACCTTTTCGCTGTCCTTGCAGTTGAGCCCGGTCATTCTGCCTGTGTGCGGGTCAAGGCGCGTGGCGATGAGCGTGTGTACCTTGTACTTTTCGCATATCGGACGCAGCAGAAATTCGGGCGACGCCGAGCAGACGACTGCGGGGAGATCGCGGTTCTCCGGGCGGAAGAACGGATATATTCTCTTTTCATTCTTCTCCCAGAACTTTTTGACCATCTTTTCCGTGTTCACAAAGCGCAGGAAGCAGAAGAATCTGCCCTTCATCTTGTCGCCGCCTATCTTCAAAAAGAAGCAGGCGAGGCAGACGAGCTGATAGGGAAGAATGACTATCAGCCACGGGTGCCTGACAAGGCAGAAGAGATAGAACACGCTCTCCGAGTCAACGGGGAAAACGGTCTTGTCAAAATCATAGAGGTCGAATTTCATTTTATAACTCCTTAAAGCTCAACTGTCAGCGTGCCGCCGTCGAGCCTGTGAACTGTCTCTTGGCCGCCGTATACAATGTGCGCCTCGCCATTGCCGGTGAGGGAATACGAGGTGAGCTTGCCGCCGCTCCAGGTCATGTCGACTTTTATGTTGCCCTTTGCAAGCAGACCGCGAACGCTGCCTTCGCTCCACTTGTCGGGGAGGGCGGGCAGAAGATAAATTTTTCCGTCAAAGCAGTCGAGCAGCATCTCGCAGACTCCGCTGACCGCGCCGAAGTTTCCGTCTATCTGGAAGGGCGGGTGCGCGTCAAAGAGATTTTCGTATGTGCCGCCGCCGTGGGAGTAGTTCATGCCGGTTGAAGCCTTGAATCTCAGCTGCTGATCGAAGAGCTTCAATGCGTGGTTGCCGTCGCGCAGACGCGCCCAGAAGTTTATCTTCCAACCGAGGCTCCAGCCCGTGCCGTCGTCGCCTCTTATTTCGAGCGAGCGTCTGCAAGCGTCCGCAAGCTCGGGCGTGCCGTCAGAAGTTATCAGATGCGCGGGGTGCAGACCGTAGAGCATCGAGCAGTGGCGGTGGTGTATCTCCGATTCTTTCTCTTCGTTGTACCACTCAAGAAGCTGACCCTTTTTGCCGATTCTGAACGGCAGCATGCGGTCGAGCTTGCCTTTGAGGATTCCTGCAAACTCCTTGTCCTCGCCGAGGATGTCGGAAGCTTTGATGCAGTTTTCAAACAGCTCACGGATTATGCTCATCGTCATTGTCGTCGTCTGCGAAACGGCGCAGTTGCTGCCGTTTAAGACGAAGTTGTTCTCGGGCGAGGTCGAGGGCGCGGCGATGAGATAGCCGTCCTTGTCCTCAACGAGATAGTCGCAGTAGAATTCCGCGCTCTTTTTCATTATCGGATAGGTGGTCTCACGCAGATATTTTTCGTCCATGGTGTATTCGTAGTGGGCAAAAATATGCTCGCAGAACCAGCCGGGCGACATCGGCCAGAATGCCCATACGGCGCATCCGCCGACGGGGGTCGTCATTCTCCAGATGTCAACATTGTGATGCGCGACAAAGCCGTGCATGCCGTACATCTCTTTTGCTGTGCGCTCGCCCGCGACGGACAGATCTCGCACCATCTCTATCAGAGGCTCGTTGACCTCGGGCATATCGCAGGGGAGAACGGGCCAGTAGTTCATCTCGGTGTTTATGTTCACCGTATAGTTGGAATGCCACGGCGGGCAGAGCTTCTCGTTCCAGATGCCCTGAAGCGTCGATGGCTGCGAGCCGGGGCGCGACGAGGATATCGCGAGATAGCGTCCGAAGTTGAACAGCAGGGTGTAGAGAGCGATGTCCTTCTTGTCTTTCTTGAAATTGCGCAGACGCTTGCCGGTCGGTATGTTGTCTTTGCCGTTCGAGCCTATGTCGAGCTCAACTCTCGAATAGAGCGCGCGGTAGTCGGCGATGTGCGCGGATTTGACCGCTTCGTAATCGAAATTCTTCGAGAGTCTCCCGATGCAGGGCTCAAGGTGCGGCTTGCCGTTTGTGAAAGCGTTGTTCTGCCAGCCGTTGAAGCTCGTCTCTGCGGTGAGATAGAGCGTGACGACCGTCGCGCCGGTTATCTCTATTCCCTTGCCGCTTATATGCTTTTTGCCGTCCGTGTCGGCTTTCACGGCGCAGGTGAAGAGCATACCGCGCTCGCTGTCGACTTTCGAATAGCTCTGCTTATCCGACTGACCGTTCGTGTTGTGCTCGCTCGGCGCTTCGCCGCTCATGACGAGCAGACCGCTCTGCGACTTGACTTTGTGATGAAGCTGGCATCTGAGGCTCGCCGTGACATCAAACTTGCCGTTTTCGCAGATGAGGCGGACTGCGATAACTTTATCGGGATGCGACGCAAACAGCTCGCGGCGCATGATGCGCTTGCCCTGTCTGTAGCTGACAGAGGCGATTGCCGTGTCAAGATCGAGCGAGCGGATATAATCTGACTTGCGGTCGGAGCCGTCGAATGTCAGAACGAGGTCGCCCAGGGGCAGGTATGCCTGGCTCCATGTGCTCATGAAGTCGGATTCTATAATATCCTGCGACTCGCGCAGCTTTCCGTCGAGCGCGAGTGCGCGGGCTTTCTGAAAAGCTTCGAGCGAACCGGGGCGTATAGTGTTCTTCGGGTGCCCCGTCCAAAGCTCGTCGTGGTTCAAAGAGACGGTCTCTTCCTCTACTTTGCCGTATATCATGCCGCCGAGCGTTCCGTTGCCGATTGGCAGCGCCTGAGTCCAGACGGAGGCGGGCTTGTCATACCAGAGAAATGATGAATCCTTCATTTTTTAGCTCCTTATTTAAGAAGTAATAGACTAATAGATTATAGAAAAAATCGGGCTTTAAGTCAATGCTTTTAAGAAAATGCAGGAAACCCTGCAATTTTTGCTCTGCCGTCTTGCATTTTTATGTGGCTGTATGCTAAAATCATGTTATATATGTAAACGGAATAAGGTGAATATCCAATATGACAAAACAGCTGCTTTCAAAAATAGAGGGCTGTTACTCTTCCATGTCCAAGGGACATAAGCGGATAACCGACTACATAACCGAAAACTACGACAAGGCGGCGTTCATGACCGCGGCGAAGCTCGGCGACGCGGTCGGCGTGAGCGAATCGACTGTCGTCAGATTCGCGTCCGAGCTCGGCTTTTCGGGCTATCCTCAGCTTCAGAAGACCCTGCAGGAGGTAGTCAAGAGCAGACTGACGAGCGTCCAACGCATGGAGGCGGCGGGCGGCGAAGATATGCTCGAACACGCGTTTTCTTCCGATATCGATACGATAAAGGCGACCCGCGAGAGCATTTCGCGCGAGGCGTTCAACGCGAGCGTCGAGGCGATAAACCGCGCGAAGCATATCTATGTCCTCGGCGTGCGCAGTGCGGCGTCGCTTGCAAGCTTTGCGGCGTTTTATCTCAATTTTGTCTATGACAGCGTGACCCTCATCGAACCCGCCGGAACGGGCGAGGCGTTTGACCAGGCGTTCAGAATCAACAAGGACGATGTCTGCATTGCGATAAGCTTCCCGAGATATTCAAAGCAGACGATAAATATGCTGCGCTTTATATCCGACAGGGGAGCGACGGTTATCTCCGTCACCGACAGCGAAAATTCGCCGATAGCGCAGTTCGCGACCCATCTTCTCCTCGCGCGCAGCAGCATGGTCTCGTTCGTCGATTCCCTCGTTGCTCCGCTGAGCCTTATCAACGCGCTGATAGCGGCGGCGGCGAGCGAAAAGAGCGGTGAGGTCTACAGCAATCTCAGCTCGCTCGAAAATATATGGGACGAGTATCAGATATACCAGACCCACGAGGACGAGTAATTTTTTCAAAAAGAGGTAAATTATGCCTGAAGTGCTTGTAATAGGTGGCGGAGCGGCGGGACTTATGGCGGCCGTCACCGCAGCAAAAAACGGCGGCAAAGTCGTTTTGCTTGAACGCAACGAAAAAGTCGGCCGCAAAATAATGATAACGGGAAAGGGCAGATGCAATGTCACAAATGACTGCGCAGATCTCAATGCCCTCATCTCGGCTGTGCCGGTCAACGGCAGATTTCTTTACAGCGCGTTTTCTCGCTTCATGCCAGTGGATACAATGAATTTCTTCGAGTCTCAGCGCGTGCCGCTCAAGACTGAGCGCGGCAACCGCGTTTTCCCCGAGTCGGACAGAGCGTCCGATATAGTCGACGCGCTCTTCTTCGCGGCGAAGCACGCGGGCGTCGATATAGTGACAGGCAGGGCAAAGGAGCTCATAATCGAATCCGGTAAAGTCCGCGGCGCGATACTTCATTCCGGCGAGCGGATATATGCCGACAGAGTGATAGTCGCCACCGGCGGCAGGTCTTATCCCCAGACGGGCTCAACAGGCGACGGATATGAACTCGCAAAACAGGCGGGGCACACCGTGACCCCGATAAAGCCGTCGCTCGTTCCGCTCGAAGCGCACGAGGGCTTCTGCTCGCGGCTTCAGGGGCTGTCGCTGAGAAATGTTTCAATAACTGTTGAGGACACAAAAACGGGAAAGCACATCTATTCCGATTTTGGCGAGATGCTGTTTACTCATTTCGGCGTGTCGGGCCCGATGATACTCTCCGCGAGCTCGCATATGCGTCAGATGGAACGGGGGATATATAAAATTGTTATCGACCTCAAACCCGCGCTTTCGGAGCAGCAGCTCGATGCGCGCGTCCTGCGCGATTTCAGCGAGAACAACAACCGCAATTTTATAAATGCGCTCAACTTCCTGCTTCCCAAAAAGCTCGTGCCCGTCATAGTCTCTCTCTCGGGCATACCCATGGACACAAAGGTCAATTCCGTCACCCGCGAACAGCGCGCGAAGCTCGTTTATCTGCTCAAGCATTTCACTGTTACGGTAACTGACTTTCGCCCGATCGAAGAGGCGGTTGTCACCTCCGGCGGCGTAAAGACCTCGGAGATAGACCCGAAAACGATGCGGTCGAAGCTCATAGACGGTCTGTATTTTGCGGGCGAAGTTATAGATGTCGATGCCTACACGGGCGGATTCAATTTGCAGATAGCGTTCTCGACCGGACATCTTGCCGGAGAGAGTGCGGCTCAATAAAGAAAGCACGAAAGGAAAATCTCTATGTCAATAAATGTTGCAATCGACGGCCCCGCAGGAGCGGGCAAGAGCACAATATCACGCCGCGCGGCTCAGGCGCTCGGCTTTATCTATGTCGATACCGGCGCGCTTTACCGCACCGTCGGACTCAACGCACTGCGCCGCGGAGTCGACCTTGAAAACCCCGAGGCTATTGCCGAGAGCGTCAAGGGTATATCCGTTGAACTCAAATATGAAAACGGCGAGCAGGCAGTGTTTTTAAACGGCGAGAATGTTTCGGCGTTTATCAGAACTCCCGAAGCGTCAATGGCGGCCTCGAAAGTCTCGGCGGTGCCCGCAGTCCGCGAGTTCCTTTTCGGTCTCCAGCAGGATATCGCCGCCAAAAACGACTGCGTCATGGACGGGCGCGATATCGGAACCGTTGTTCTGCCCCACGCGCAGGTCAAGATATTCCTCACCGCTTCCGCCGAGGAACGTGCGCGCCGCCGCTATAAAGAACTCATAGAAAAGGGCGAAAAGGTCGAATACGAAAATGTGCTTGCAGAAATGAAGCAAAGGGATTATAATGATTCCAATCGGGCTATCGCTCCGCTCAGAGCCGCGCCCGACGCCATAACGGTCGATACGACGGAGCTTTCGCTCGACGAGTCGATAGAGAAAATAAAAAATGTTATTAAGGAGAATCTTTGATGGAACCGAAGATTAAAGGTAAAGCGTTTAACTACAACGATACCAGAGACAGAAAATTTTATGACGTTTTCGTTTGGATGTTTCATCCGCTCGCAAAGATTGTCTTCAAGACGCAGTATATCGGACGCGAAAACGTGCCGAAAACGGGCAGTCTTATAATTGCCTCGAACCATCGCAACTCATACGATCCCGGTCTCATTGCCGCGGCGAGAGTCCGCAAGATCCACTACATGGCGAAGCTCGAGCTGTTCAATCTCAATAAGCTCGCTTCGTGGATGCTGCGTCACCTGAATGCGTTCCCGATAAGCCGCGGAACGGGCGACCAGCGCTCGCTCAACTATGCTATCCGCCTTGTCGAAGAGGGCAAGGTTCTCGGCATATTCCCCGAGGGCACGCGCTCGAAGGATCCCGACGGCAAGATGCTGCCGCCCAAAGCAGGCATCGCGCTTATTGCCAAGGCCACCCATGCCGATGTTCTGCCCGCATGCATTTATTTTGAGGGCAAGAGCAAGTTCCGCAAGAAGATAACCGTCCGCTTCGGCGAGGTCATTCCCTATGAGGAGCTCGGACTTACGGACGAATCAAATATGAGTGAGATAAAGGACGCTTCCAGACTTGTCATGGGCAAGATAGGGGAGCTGCTTGAAAAGGGCCATGAAAAGGATTGAGGTTGCAAAAACGGCGGGCTTCTGCTTCGGGGTCAACCGCGCGGTCGAGATGACATATAAGCTCGTTGACAGCGGAAAAAAAGTCGCTACTTTCGGTCCCCTGATACATAACCCGGTCGTTATAGAAGATCTTGAGAAAAAGGGCGTTCGGGTGATAAACTCGCCCATAGAAGCGTCCGCCGATACTACCGTCGTCGTCCGCACCCACGGAGTCGGCGCGAGCGTCTATCGCAGCCTTGAGGCTACGGGCGCCGATATCTGCGACGCTACCTGCCCGTTCGTCAAGAAAATACACAGGATAGTCGGCGAGAATTCATCGCCCGATATCCCCGTGCTCATCGCCGGAGACAGCGGTCATCCCGAGGTCATCGGCATTATGGGTCACTGCCGCGGCGAGTGCTTCACTTTCCGCAACGCCGAAGAACTCCGTAAAATTTTCGAAAATCATCCGGAATATTCCGAGAAGAAAATAACGGTCGTCTCACAGACCACTTTCAGCGTAAAAGAATGGCAGGAATCCCTAAAAATAATAAAAATACTATGTACAAATGCAAATGTTTTTGATACAATATGTAATGCTACGCAGGATAGGCAGAAAGAGGCTTCCGAGCTGTCGCAGCGCGTCGATATGATGATCATCATCGGCGGCTCGCAGAGTTCCAACACGGCAAAGCTCAAGGGAGTGTGCGAAAAAAACTGCACGACTTATCTTGTGGAGCGCGCAGCGGATGTTAAAAATATCGATTTCTCCGCCTGCGATGTTGTCGGCGTTACTGCAGGGGCATCAACCCCTGCGTGCATAATAAAGGAGGTACTTTGTAACATGTCCGAAATTCTTAACGAACAATCCAAAGAGCTTGAGGAAGGCGCAGTCGAGCGTAAGACCGATGTCGCTGAGGCGGCTGCCGGTGAGCTCGAGGAGAGCGCAGCTTCCGCACAGCCGGCGGAGGAGGTGCCTTCCGAAGAAGCAGACGAGCAGGACTTCTCCAAGGCTCTTGAGGAGTCTCTCAACAGCATGAACAACGACCAGAAGGTCACCGGTATCGTCATGGGCTTCTCGCCCACAGAGATCCAGGTCGACATCGGCAGAAAGCATGCCGGCTATGTCCCCATGGACGAGTACAGCGCAGATCCTGCCGCTGACCCGAAGAAGGAGCTCAAGATAGGCGACGAGATCGGTCTTATCATCATGAAGACCAACGATGCAGAGGGCACCGTTATGCTTTCCAAGCGTCGTTATGACGCTATGCAGGCATGGCGCGATATCGCTGACGCGGCTGAGACCGATAAGGTCTTCGAAGGCGTTGTCACCGATGTTGTCAAGGGCGGCGTTATCGCTGTTACCGACGGCGTTCGCGTTTTCATCCCCGGTTCTCTTGCAACCGCATCGCGCAGTGAGTCTCTTGACAGCCTTCTGAGAAAGAACGTCAAGTTCCGCATCATCGAGGTCAACAACTACAAGAGAAGAGCTGTCGGCTCCATCCGTGCCGTCCTCAAGGAGGAGAGAAAGGCCGCTGAGGAAGCTTTCTGGGCACAGGCTGAGGTCGGTCAGAAGTATACCGGCACCGTCAAGTCTCTTACCAACTACGGCGCATTCGTCGACATCGGCGGCGTGGACGGAATGGTTCACATCTCCGAGCTTTCCTGGAAGCGCATCAAGCATCCGTCGGATGTCCTGAAGGTCGGCGACGTTATCGATGTCTACATAAAGGCTCTCGATCCCGAGAAGAAAAAGATTTCTCTGGGCTACAGAAAAGACGAGGACAATCCGTGGGAGATCCTTCGCAAGAACTATCCCGAGGGAACCGTTATCGACGCTGAGATAGTCAGCCTTACCGATTTCGGTGCATTCGCAAGAGTTATCCCCGGCATTGATGGTCTTATCCACATTTCTCAGATAGCGGATCGCCGCATCGAGAAGCCCTCCGACGTTCTCAAGGTCGGCGACAAGGTTCAGGCGAAGATCATCGGCATCGACTTCGACAAGAAGCGCGTAAGCCTTTCGATCAGAGCTCTGCTCGAGCCCGCCGCAGAGGACGAGGCTGAGGAGACCGAGGCTGAATAATCAGTTTTGATTTCACTATCCGGTTTCTGCCGTTTGGCAGGAGCCGGATATTTTTATCCCCGCGCGTATGCTTTTGCATAAATTTTGCACAAAACGCGCCGCGCGCTGCAATATCTTTTCTATCCGCGCAGACGGAAAATATATTGTACCGCGGGGCAAAGAGTGGTATAATTATTTTTATAACCGAAGGGAGGCAGATCGATGAAACGCATAACGCTCGTCTGCGGTCATTACGGCAGCGGAAAAACGAATTTCGCGCTCAACCTCGCAGTCAATGCAGCAAAGAGCGGCGAGAAGATAACGCTCGTCGATCTCGATATAGTCAATCCCTATTTCCGCACCGCGGACTACAAGGACGAGCTTGAAGCGGCGGGAGTCAATGTCATTGCCCAGAATCTTGAGGGCACTACCCTCGACGCACCTGCGCTGACAGCGAGAATGTTCTCGATTTTTGAGGAGAGCATGGGCAGAGTGATAGTCGATGTCGGCGGCGACGATGCGGGCGCTACCGCGCTCGGACGCTTTTCGCGCCAGCTCAACGAGTCGGGATATGATATGCTCTGCGTCGTCAACAAGTTCCGCAAATTTATTTCAAGTCCCGATGAGGCAGTCGGGCTGCTTGGGGAAATAGAGGCGGCGTGCCGTCTGAAAGCGACTGGGTTAGTCAACAACTCGCACTTGGGGGCGCAGACGACTGCGCAGGACATTCTTTCGTCCGTCCCTTATGCCGAGAAAACGGCTGAGCTTGCTGGTCTGCCGCTGATATATACGACGGCACCGAAGAGTGTCGCGGGCGAACTCGAGGGGAAGATAGATAATCTCTATCCCGTCGATGTGCTCGTAAAGCTCCCGTGGTAAAAAGTTTTGACCGATACCGCTTCCGAGGCGAAGCGGCGGATATATAAGTTCGGTATTCTTGATTAGGAGGAACAGATATGGCAAAAGTCACGATCAATGAAAACACCTGCAAGGGCTGTGAGCTTTGCACGACGGCATGTCCGAAGCATATTATCAGCCTTGCTAAGGATAAGCTGAACCTAAAGGGTTATCATCCTGCGTGCGTCACAAACCCCGACGAGTGCATCGGATGTGCGGCGTGCGCTATTATGTGTCCTGATTGTGCAATAACTGTTGAGAGATAAAGAAAGAAGAGGTGTTGAAAGTGTCAGAAAGAGTTCTTATGAAAGGCAACGAAGCTCTGGCAGAAGCCGCTATCCGTGCCGGCTGCCGCCACTTCTTCGGTTATCCCATCACTCCGCAGACAGAGCTTGCGGCATATATGTCAAAGGTTATGCCTAAAATAGGCGGTACATATCTTCAGGCGGAGAGCGAAATCGCCGCCGTCAATATGGTTCTCGGTGCGGCATCCGCAGGTGTCCGCGCGATGACTTCCTCGTCCTCGCCCGGAATCAGCCTCAAGACTGAGGGTATATCTTATATGGCAGGTTCGGATCTTCCGGCTGTCATTATCAATGTCCAGCGCGGAGGCCCCGGACTCGGCGGAATCCAGCCCTCGCAGTCGGATTATTGGCAGGCGACAAGAGCGCCCGGCCACGGCGATTTGCATATTCTCGTTTTTGCGCCCAGCTCCGTTCAGGAGATGGTCGATCTCGTCGGCAGAGCCTTCGATAAGGCGGACGAGTATCGTATGCCCGCGATGATTCTTGCCGACGGTATGCTCGGTCAGATGATGGAGCCCGTCGAGATAGGCGAGGGCAGCGGCGGTTCGAGCGTCGAGAAGCCCTGGGCGGCCTGCGGCCACAACGGCGGACGCAAGCACAATATAGTAAATTCCCTCTATCTCCAGGCGGCGGATCTCGAGCGCCTCGTCAGAGAGCGCTTTGCAAGATATGCCGTTATCGAAGAGAAGGAGCCCATGAGCGAGAGCTATATGGTTGACGATGCCGAGTACGTCGTTGTTGCTTACGGCGCGTCGGCGCGTGTTGCAAAGGCAGCCGTCCGCGAGGCGCGAGAGCAGGGCATAAAGGCGGGACTTATCCGCCCGATAACCCTCTGGCCGTTCCCGAAGCAGGCTATGCGCGACGCCGCAAAGCACGCAAAGGCTTTCCTCTGCGTCGAGATGAGCATGGGTCAGATGATCGACGACGTTAAGCTCGCTATCGATTGCAGCAGACCCGTTGAATTCTTCGGACGCACGGGCGGAATAATTCCGACCCCCGCCGAAGTCCTTGAAAATATCAAAAAACTTGCAGGAGGCGAAAAATAATGGCAATCGTATTCCAGAGACCCAAGGCGCTTCTTGATGTGCCTACCCATTATTGCCCCGGCTGCACTCACGGTATAATCCACCGCCTTGTTGCGGAGTGCATTGACGAGCTCGGTATAGAGGGCAAGACCGTCGGCATCGCGCCCGTCGGATGCGCCGTTATGGCATATAATTATTTCGGCTGCGATATGATCGAGGCTCCCCACGGACGCGCCCCGGCTGTAGCAACGGGCGTCAAGCGCGCAAAGCCCGAGGATGTCGTTTTCACCTATCAGGGCGACGGCGACCTCGCCGCTATCGGTACTGCCGAGACCGTTCACTCCGCGACCCGCGGCGAGAACATTACTGTTATCTTCGTCAACAACGCAATTTACGGCATGACAGGCGGCCAGATGGCTCCCACATCGCTGCCCGGTCAGGTCACTCAGACCACGCCTTACGGCAGAGATATTAAGACCGCCGGCTATCCCGTCAGAGTCTGCGAGATGCTCTCCACCCTCGACGGCACCGCCTATGCGGAGCGCGTTTCGGTCGACTGCGTCAAGAACATAAACAGAGCGAAGAAGGCCATTAAAAAGGCTTTCGAGACTCAGATCGCCGGCAAGGGCTTCTCGATAGTTGAAGTTATCTCGGCTTGCCCCACCAACTGGGGACTTTCGCCCGTTGACGCGCTCGGCTGGCTCAGAGAGAATATGCTTCCTTATTATCCGCTCGGCGTTTATAAGGACAAGACAGCAGAGGAGGAAGCAAAATGAAGGATATGAACGCACTTCTCGCCGGATTCGGCGGTCAGGGTATACTTTTCATGGGCAAGGTCATCGCCTATGCGGGACTCACCGACGGCAAGGAAGTTTCATGGCTTCCGTCCTACGGCCCCGAGATGAGAGGTGGCACGGCAAACTGCAGCGTCTGCATCTCGTCCGACCCCATCTGCTCGCCCCTCGTTGTCACTCCGAATGTGTTCGTCGCAATGAACGGCCCGTCTTATGACAAGTTCATCGACAGCGTCGTTCCCGGCGGAATAGTTATTCTTGACAGCACGCTTGTTGAGCGCGAGGTCAAGAGAGACGATATCACCGTCTGCCTCGTCCCCGCCACTAAGCTCGCGGAGGAGCACGGACTCAAGGGTCTTGCAAACATCATTCTTATCGGCAAGCTCATGGAGCAGACCGGCTTCTGCAACCTCGACACCATGTCGAAGGCAATAGCCAAGGTCGTCCCCGCAAGAAAGCAGCATCTTGTTCCCAAGAATGTCGAAGCTATTGAGCTGGGTATGAACTACAAAGGCTAACAAGTAGGGACTGCCGCATTTAGCGCAGACCGAAGAGCAAAAATAAAAAGGTCATAATTCACGGATAATAACGCGGATTATGACCTTTATTTTTATTTATTAAACGCCTTTTACAGTGTAAATAATCCGCCGCTTCGCCCGGTTTTTATTTCGGACAAGGCGGCGAACTTATTTTGATTTGTTTTGAATGGCATCGCAATATGAACGAACTATATTTTTCAATTGTTCCAATGAATATGGGTCGAGCATATTTAATCTATTAACGATTTCGTCTGAATCAACCTGACCTTCGCTGTCGAGTCCCAATAGCGAGTCGGCTGATGTGCCTGTTACAACACAAATATTTTTCAACGTTGTAAGCGATATTCCGACCTTTCCACTTTCAACATCTGCAAGAAATCGCGGGCTTACATTTAATTTTTCTGCCAATGCTTCGCGCGTTATTTTCTGGTCTTTGCGAATAATTCGTAATTTATTCCCCAAAGCTTCATTTATTTCCGGATTTGAACTCATATATATCACCTCAAACATCTCTATGAGTAAATTGTACAGAAGTTTTTTATCCCATAAATGAAGCGATGATACATTTTATATATGAACTAATAATTCCGAACAAAAGCGATATAGATAACATATATCGATTATAATAATTGCTTTTTTGCTTTATGATGTAATAATTCTATTGACATATGAGTTAATACATCATATAATGTTTATGCGAAAGCTAAAAATAAAACGGAGGATGGAAGCTATGAATTATGAGGAAGTTTATGATTATGTATCGAAAAAAATCAACTATTTCCCCGAAAAAGAAATTGACAGATTGACACGAAAGCTATACGAGTGTGATCCTGATGCATTCGAGGAAATCAAGAAATGTCGTCTCAAAAATCCAACTTTAATTCAGATCGTCTCAATTTTTCTCGGCATATATGGAGTGGATCGTTTTTTGGTTGGTGATATAGTATATGGAGTGCTTAAGCTTTTGACCGGTGGGGGATTTTTGATATTGTGGTTAGTGGACATTTTTAAAATAAAAGAGGCAGTTCGAGAAGAAAATTTGGCGAAGGTAGAGGCTCTGAGCCTGCCGGATATCTCTACTATTATAGGTCATGTAGAATTCAAGTAATAGTTTGATATAAGAAACGGGGTAATGAAAATGACATTGGATAGTCTTAATAGAGCGGATTTGTTGAATCTTTTGAATACGATTTGCCAGAAAGAGCAGAGATCATCGGATCTTAAATATCAGTATGTTCAACTAAATAATAGTTTGAGCAATTTCAGACCGAAAAAAAGTGGAATTTTATATAAGTTTGTTATGCAGTATTTATTTGCTGCAATAATTGTTTTAATTGCACCACTAGCGATTGTTCTTTATATGGCAATACCTGTTCCGGATGAAAAAAGAGATGCATTGTTTATTGTATCGGTAGCGGTTACCGCAATAATTATTGTGACTTGCCTGATAATTTGCTATACCATAATGAAAAAACGAAAGAAACGCAAAAACCTAAAATTCGCAAAAGATAATAAAGAGAATGTAGAAAATATACAGTCTGCTCTTGTCAATTTGCGTTGCGAATACTCTTCGATAGATTCCGAATTGCGCAAGATATATGATTCATACAATGTTGAGCCGGAACACCGCAATAAATCGGCTATGAGCTATTTGGCGAGCGCCGTGCGCGCCAATGCAAATGTAAAGGCATTTGATGTGTTGCGCAAATATGATGAAATAATAGCAATTCAGGAAATGAAAGCCGCACAAAGTGCAGCTCACGGTGAAATGATGACAGCTTTGGAATCGCAGGCCCGAGCATCGCGGGAAGCGGCACGAATTGCACATGAGGACAGAAGGGATATAGCCAATGCCTTGAATGATATACACGATTATCAAATGTGGGGACATTGATTGCCGGAAAATACTTATAACATAAGTAATAGCCCCGTCCGAAATTTTCGGGCGGGGCTATGTGTTTCTTTTACATCAGCGATCTGTAGAGCTCTGCAAGCTCAGCAACGCTCGTGTCGCGCGGGTTGCCGGGACGGCAGGCGTCGTCATATGCGGACTGCGCAAGGAACTCGACATCCTCGGGCTTGACGATTTCCTTGAGGTCGGCGGGGATTCCGACGTCCTTTGCAAGCTGTCTGACTGCGTCAACAGCCGCCTTGCGGTATTCGTCAACGCTCATGTTCTCCGTGCCCTCAACGCCCATAGCCTTCGCTATGTCGCGGTATTTCTCGCCGGTTGCGGGGGCGTTGTATTCCATGACGGTCGGCAGGATGATAGCGTTTGCCACGCCGTGAGGGGTGTCATAGAGCGCGCCGAGCGGGTGAGCCATCGAGTGTACTATGCCGAGACCGACATTCGAGAAGCCCATGCCTGCGACATACTGACCGAGAGCCATGCCCTCGCGTCCCTCGGGGGTGTTTTCAACGGCACCGCGAAGCGACTTCGAGATTATCTCGATTGCCTTGAGGTGGAACATATCGCTCATCGCCCATGCGCCCTTGGTGATGTAGCCCTCGATAGCGTGGGTCAGAGCGTCCATGCCTGTTGCGGCGGTCAGCCCTTTGGGCATGGAGGACATCATGTCGGGATCGACAACGGCGACCACCGGAATGTCGTGAACATCTACGCAGACCATCTTGCGGTTCTTTTCGGCGTCGGTGATAACATAGTTTATCGTGACTTCTGCTGCAGTTCCCGCCGTGGTCGGGATGGCGATTATCGGAACGCACTTGTTCTTTGTCGGGGCGACGCCCTCAAGGCTTCTGACGTCGGCAAACTCGGGGTTCTTGATGATGATGCCGATAGCCTTTGCGGTGTCCATCGAGGAGCCGCCGCCGATAGCTACGATGCAGTCTGCGCCGCTCGCCTTGAACGCCTCAACGCCGGACTGAACGTTCTGAATGGTCGGGTTGGGCTTTATTTCGCTGAACATCTCGTATGCGATGCCAGCGTCGTCCAGAACATCTGTGACTTTCTTCGATACGCCGAACTTGATGAGGTCTGGGTCGGATGCGACGAAAGCTTTCTTGAAACCTCTTGCGGTGATTTCCTCGGCAACTGCCTTGACAGCGCCCGCGCCGTGATATGAAGTTTCATTGAGAACGAATCTGTTGTACATAATTTTTACCCTCCCGGATATTTTTTTGATAAAGCTGTATTGATAAAACTTTATCTTTTTCTTAATCCTATCATTAATTTTTAAGCGTATTTTAAAGCTCGTTTAAATAAATTGTGAACACGGGAACCATCCGGGAGCAAAGTGTTGATTTAAACCGTGCCGTTGTCCTGATAATCATGCAGAAGCTTCAGCAGCTCGGCGGCGTGCCGACCCTCGTCAACCGCATATTTTTGAAACATTTCTGCGGCTGTTTTGTCGTCCGAAGTTTCTTTCGCGTAGTTTTCGAAGTCGCGCACAAGCTCCGTCGAGTTCTGCCACGCCCTGAGAACTCTGTCGCGCGTGGTTATAACTATCTTTTTATCCTTGCTCATTTTGTCATGTCCTTTCGTTTTTTGTTATTATGCCCGATACGCCGCGGAAAAATATCGGCGGAGAGTGTATAAAATTTGCCCTGCCGCCGAAAACTAATCTCCGAAGCCAAAATTGAAAGGAGAAATTCATATGCAGCTCACACAGAAAGAAAAGGAATTGCTCAAGGATCTCAAGGGTCAGGAGAAGCTCTGCGTCGAGAAATATTCTCAGCATGCCGCGGCGGCAAATGATGAACAGCTCAGTCAGCTTCTGAACTATCTCGGAGGCGTTGAGCAGAGGCACCTTGATATCATCACGAAGATCGACAGCGGCGAGATTCCTCAGCCCGCGGCAGGGGAGGCGGCTCCGAAAAATGATTTCAAGCAGACCTATTCGGTCAGCGAAACGCAGGAAAAGAAGAACGACTGCTATATCTGTTCCGACCTGCTCGCCACCGAAAAGCACGCCTCCGCGCTCTATGACACATGTATCTTCGAGTTCAAGAACGAACAGCTCAGAACGGTTCTCAACTCCATCCAGCGCGAAGAGCAGGAGCACGGCAAGAAAATATATGACTATATGTCCGCTAACAATATGTATTCGTGATGCAAAAAGGCCGTCCCTCGGGGCGGTCTTTTACATAAGCCCTTGACCGTCGGGCGCGATTGTGATATCCTTGCAGTGTGAAAAATATGATTTGACGGAGTGAAGGAAATGACAGTCAGCGCAAACGAAAGCAGAAAAATAATGGAGCGTATCGGCTTCCCGCAGGAGGCTGTAGACACTATCGGCGATTGCACCGAAAGAGTGTCCGAAAACGCGGATTTCAACGCCCTTGTCGATGAGTTCATCGCCCATCCCGAGAACCTCGACAGCGTGCTCGAAAGACTCAAGGTGCTCAGCGAACAGCTCGGCGAAAATGAGTATACAATGAATATGTGCCTGCTCCTCGGCGCGTGCCCCGCGCTGCGCGAGCGCTATGCCGAAAAGGGTATCGACGAGGCGATATTCTGGAAGAGCATTGAGGATATGCGCTGGAAGCTTCGCGAGTGCATGGACTGCGAAGAGGTCTGGGGCACTTTCGTCCCGCATTGGTACAGGGGCTTTTTTGAGATGACCCGCTTCGGACTCGGCAGATTCCAGTTCGAGAAGACGGACTTTGACGCCGATTACTATGAGAAGTGCGGCAACACCCTCAAACGTGGTGACACGGTCATAAACTTCCATATCCCCTCGGCAGGACCGTTGATCGATGAGAAGAGACTTGATTCATATAAGCAGGCATACAAGTTCTTCGGCGGCAAGGACGGCGAGCCCATGGCGTTCGTGTGCGGCTCGTGGCTGCTCTATGAGGGGCACAGGGAGTTCCTGCCCAAAAACAGCAACATACTTCGCTTCATGGACGATTTTGATATAATCAGAAGCGCCGACAGAGAGAAGTTCAGCGACGGCTGGCGCGTGTTCGGAAAATACAGCAACGGACCCGTTGATGACCTGCCCGAGGATACTTCTATAAGGCGCGCATTCAAGCAGAGACTTCAGCAGGGCAAGCCCACCGGCTACGGTTACGGCGTGTTCTTCTTCGACGGCGAAAAGATACTCGGCAAATAACGAAAAATTTAAAAAAATTGTTGACAACCGGCTCGTTTTTTGATATCATAGCTGTTGTCGCACGGGAGTGCGACACATAAGGGCCACTAGCTCAGTTGGTTAGAGCACTCGGCTCATAACCGAATGGTCCGGGGTTCGAGTCCCTGGTGGCCCACCAAGAAGCGCCGATTTTCGGCGCTTCACAAATATAGGGGTATAGCTCAGTTGGTAGAGCAGCGGTCTCCAAAACCGCGTGCCGAGGGTTCAAGTCCTTCTGCCCCTGCCAAAACAAAAAGACACCTGCGGGTGTCTTTTTGTTTTGGTTCGGATTGAATAATTTGAACACTCGGCACGCGGAGCGTGTCGAGGGGTGCGGGTCTCCGGTGGAGACCTCTGCACGAAGTGCAGAAGCACCGACCGAGCCGGCGGGCGAGACCAAGTCCTTCTGCCCCTACCATGAAAAAAGCACTTGCAAATGCAAGTGCTTTTTTCAACGAAATAAATCCCTTTCGGGATTTGTAAAATGCCCTGCGGGCGTGAAATACGCCTGCGGCGTGTGAAATCGCTGCGGCGGTGAGGATTTATTTCATTTCACTTGATGCGAAGCACCAAATATCACAATTTGCAGAGCAAATTATTTCACCGCGAGCGAAGCGAACGATGTCGCTTTCTGTGTAGAAAATTTCAAAAAGACATGGTAAAATATTCTTGTAAGAACGCAAAAGCGGACAATGTTAATTTGCGTTGCTTGAAGCAACGCCGCTTCCTGCGCTATAATGAAAGTGCAAAGGAGGAATTCACTATGTTTCAAGATAACTTAAAAGCGCTTCGAAAGAAAAAAGGTATCACACAGGAAGAGCTGGCGGCAAGGCTGAATGTCGTAAGACAGACCGTTTCAAAATGGGAAAAAGGTCTTTCCGTTCCCGACTCCGAGCTGCTGATAAAGCTGGCGGAGATTTTAGAGGTGCCGGTAAGCCGGCTGCTCGGTTCTAAAATCGAAGAGGAAGAACAGCCGGACGATTTGGCGGAACAGCTTTTCCGAATCAACGAGCAGCTTGCAATCAAAAACAGGCGGGCGAGAAGAGTCTGGAAAGCGATAGCCTTCATCGTCGGCGGCGTTATTGCCGTATATGTCCTGATTTTAATTCTTGCAACCGTCTTTTCCTTTTCGCCCGACCAATCCGGCACAACAGCAGGCAGCTCGCAGTCTGTCGAGACAATCGTGGAAAAAGGCTGAAAATCGGACACTTTTATAACTGCGGTGAGAGAAACATCTTGTGCTGCAACTGTTTCTCCCGAGTTTTTAGGTAGAAAAATTCACAAAGTATATGGTATAATTACATTGGTTCAGAACAATAAAGGAAGATTTTCGGAATACAATGAATTTGAAAAACAGGGCAAAGGAGAGAGTGCAGTGTCAAAGTTTGATTTCAAGAAGAAGTATCTTATCATTTACTTGTGCCTGATTGTTTTCGATGCCTTTCTTATGCTGTGCCGTTGGCTGGGACATATTGTCCCGAATGTGCGCCTGCTGCCCGACTTTTTGCTTGACCATATTACCAATTTTGCACTTTGTATGCTACTCCTGTTGATTTTCGGAATTACAGTTTTGTCCTTCGGCGGAAAGTTAAGAAGCATTACGGCAGCGGCATTGATAATGAGTGTGCTGAACATCGTATATGAGTGCTTTCTTCCGATACTGAATACCCCCGACATTCCGGACGCAGTGTTCGGCGTTATCGGCGTTGCCGTCGCTTATGTTTTTCTGATAATGCTCAGGAAAAACGGGCTGATTGCCAAATAATTCTTCTGACATTTTTGAAATCGTAACCCCATATATTCTCATCTGCGGAGGTCTGTTATGAATAATAAAACAAAACAAGCAAAACAGGGCGGGCTTGGCATCGTATCCGTTCTGACGATTATCTTTATTGCACTGAAGCTGCTGGGAGTTGTCAAGTGGAGTTGGATATGGGTGCTTTCGCCCATATGGATTTCCGCAGTGACTGCTGTCGCCGTGTTTTCCGTTATCCTGATTGGCGGAAGGATTAAAAAGGGAAGATGGTAATCTCGGCGTAATGTACTTCAGCGGAGAAAAAGCATAGGGGGGATCACTTGAAAGCTTTATTTCGGCACAACCTTAAATCTTATGCTTTGGTGACCGCTTTAGGCTTACTTGCGGGGTTCTCCGTTGTGCTTTTTATTGAATTGCCGGATAATAGTTTCCTGTCGTTTTATTATTGGAGCTCGAGTACATTCGGCTTTTGGGTGTTTTCGACTTCGTTGATTGTTTTATTCAGCGAGATCAGAAAATGTGCGGCAATCAATGCAGGAATATACATATTTTTAATGTTCCTTATTACGACCGTACATCAATCTTTTCGGCTTTATCGCAGCGGAGCAACGCAGTTTCGGTCATTATCCGAACTTATGCTAAATCATATCGGGGGCTGTCTGCGTTTATCCCATGGAGGACGGCTCGCTGTTCCATGTTGTCGATTACGATAAGCTCATCAACGCGAATGTGAGCCACTATAAGCCCGCAGAGGGCTGAATTTCCGAAGCTATTTTTATTCAAATATAAAGGAAGAGGTGGAGTTTATGGCAACGTTACTTAAAAACTGCAGGATCTACGATGGAACGGGCAGCGACGCCGTGAACGGCAGCGTTCTGTTCGAGGGAGACAGAATAATTGAAGTGGGCGATGTTGACGAGAGCCGTGCCGACAGCGTTATCGACCTCGAGGGCAGGTTGCTCGCCTCCGGCTTTATCGATCCCCATTCCCACAATGACTGGTTCGCCATAAAGACGGAACCGCTCAAATATTTTGAGCCGTTTATCCGCCAGGGCATAACCACATTCGTGACCGGAAACTGCGGCCTTTCCGCCATCGGCTTTGACGATGATACGCCCTATAAAGACAAGATAGGCGGCGGTCTTTTCTTCTTCAACGGCACTACCGGGAAATACGGCTCGATAAAAGAATTCAACGCCGCTATAGACAGAAATATGCCCTGCAATATCGCGACGCTCGTGGGTCATTGTTCGGCGCGCGCGTCTGTTTCGGGATATGAAAACAGAAAGCTCTCGGCGCAGGAGGAGGAGAAAATGCTCGGTATCCTCGAAGATAACCTGCGCGACGGCGCGGCGGGCGTCTCGCTCGGTCTGATGTATGAGCCGGGGCTCTACGCCGACACAGAGGAGCTCAAAAAAGTTGTCAAGCTCTGCTGTAAGTATAATAAGCCGCTCACCGTCCATCCCAGGGCGGAGAGCAAAGTCTCAATGTCCTACGATTCGCTTTTCGGACGTTCGCATCTGCTCAGAGCCGAGGATGAGCTCGTTGAAATATCAAAGGGTACGAACCTCAAGCTCCAGCATTCGCACGCGATATTTGTCGGCCGCCAGTCGTTTGGCGACAAGGATGAGTTCGTCGCCATTCAGAATAGTCTGCGCGAAAACGGCGTCGACGCGATGTTCGATATATATAATGAAACTCTGGGCGTGTCCGTCATAACGGTCGTGCTCCCCGTGTGGTATCAGGGAATGAGCAAAGAGGAGCGCAAAAAGCCGCTCAACAAGCTCAAACTCAGCGTGCTCATCAAGGCGACGAGCATACTTCTCGGATTCGGCTTCAAGGATATTCAGATAGCGTATATCGGTCCGGGATATGAGAAATATGAGGGCAAGACCGTCCACGAGATAGCAAAGGAGAACGGAAAATCGGATCTCGATATGTATCTCCAGCTCTGCGAGGAGAGCGACTTCAAGGGCAGGGTCAATATGGGACCGTACAGCACTCCCGAGATAATCCGCGAGTTCGAGCATAACCCCAACTGCCTCTACATGACCGATGCTTGGGTCGAGGATTTCGGCGTTCAGAACCCAGCTATCTATGACTGCTATCCGAAGTTCCTGCGCGATTCTCTCAGAGGTACGGGCGACACTCTGCCCAACACCGTCCGCCGCATGACCGGCGCGACCGCCGACAGATTCATGCTCAAAGACCGCGGATATGTAAAGCCCGGCTATTTCGCCGATTTTACCGTGTTCGATGAGGACGAGACGAAGAACGCAACGCCCGATCAGACGAAGTCTTTCGGCATAAAGAAAGTGTTTATCAACGGCGAGCTCGTGCTCGATAACGATGAACTCAACAAGTCCGCGCTCAAAACCACAGGCCGTGCGCTGACAGTGTGAAATATTATAAGGAACTCTAAACCATGCAAACCGCAACCGACAAAAAGATAGATTTTCTAAACGACCTTGAGGGTACAAATATCGACAGCTCCGTATACCCGGAACTCGAAAGGCTCTCGCGTGATCGAAATCCCGAAATTCGCAACAGAGTCGCGCAGGTGCAGGGCGGTGCGCGCGGCGAATATATTGATATTTTGCTGCGCCTTCTGAATGACCGGGATGAGCTCGTGAGGGTCAATGCCTGCGATTCTCTGAGCGGAACCGACAGCCGCGAGGCGATAAACGGACTTGAAAAGCATATCGCCGACAGCTCGGAACTTGTCCGCGGATATGTGTATTCGTCACTGTACGATACCGCGTCAATGAATCCGGCGGCTTATAAGAGCGAGGTGCGCGCTCTGCTTCTGTCTGCTTGTAAAGACGAAAAATCAGATCGGGCGGGAGCTATATTGGCTTGTTCGCTGTATGCATTGGGTGAAGCCGATGCGGCGAATAAAATAAAATCATACATATCCTCCGAGGACTGTTATGTGAGAAACGCCGCCGTTCAACAGCTTCACGCCATTTGCGGCGATGCGGATATTTCGTGCTTCCGCAAAGACCTGCAGGCGCAGTATCACAAGGAGTCGGTCGGGTTTGTAAAAGATGCGCTTGAGAGTCTTTTGGAAGATATCCCGGCATAGCACAGTGAAATTGCATCAAAGAGCGTTCTCCGAAAAGAGGACGCTCTTTCGTCTTTCCGTCTTGCTTCTTAGCCGTGCAATCTGATAGAATAGACTCATTAGCAGTGAATTTTTGGAGGACAACTCTGAAAATATTTAACGCCGCCGATTTCGGCATAGTCCCGAATGAGGATATTTCGGAGAAACTCGCAGAGTTTATCTCGGCATTGAAAGCTGAGGACGGGGAGAAGACCGCCGTGTTCGACAGCGGCGCTTATTATATCGACAGCGAGCGCTGCAAGGAATATATGCTCGTTATCACCAACACCGCCGGGTAAAAGGAGTTTTCGCTCGACGAAACGCCGCATCTCAACGCCGTTCCGTTCTATTTCGGCGGCGTGTCGGATCTTGTTTTCGACGGCGGAGATTCGATTTTTGTTATCGACGGCAAGGTGACTAACATAGCCGTTGAAGATTGCCGGAATATAACTCTGCGCAATCTCGAGATACGCCACGCTCACCCGGATATGCATGAGTTTTTGGTCGTTAGAAAAAGTGCATTCAGCGTGGATTTCAAAATCGACAGCGACAGCAGCTTTTCGGTCTATACACTATTATGCTAAATTTGACAAACGTATTTTCTCAGTGTATAATATAAAATGTCAAGACTTCCCAAAAGCTATTTTCGCCGGGATTTTTCGCCCGAATTTTATCCTGTTAAAAGCCGCTTTCGGCGGCGGGAAAGGGGATATTGATTGCGAGGTGCATCAGAGTGATACATAAATTCGGCAGATTTTTGGGCGGCGCGGCAGCCGCGCTTGTCTGCATAATGTTTATTTTCAGCGCGACCGTTTCGGCTTTGCCGCTGGATATCGGTTTTTCGACGACGAAATTGAGTGCCGAAGAGAGGAACAGATTTCTTGGGAGTATCAATTTTGAGTCGACAAATAAAGAGCCCGATTGGGAGTCGATATCCTGCTTTGATGTAAGCGACAGCGGATATATCGCCATTGTCGGTGAATCAAAAAATGGTCACAACAGCATATCGGTGTATGACAAAGACGGGAAGTTTGCCTATGGATATACTCTTGATTGCAGCGGGCGTTTCGGCGTCGGTTGGAACGGAGATAACATAGCCGTCTATTTTGTCAGGGAAGATATTGCAGCGACCTTTGACAGGAATGCAAATAATATCACTTGTGATGAAATACCGGATACAACTGCGAACAGTTCGTATTGGAGCAACGAGGTGCTTTATAAGACCCGGCGCGTCAAAAACGGAGTTCGTTATGAAATGAAGAACACCGGAAAAGTAGCGAGTGCTATATCGCCGTCGTACGCTGTTTTTGAGATGACGGAGCCGGACGGCACAGTGCATGTTATTTTTGACAATAGCAAGGATTATGATATAAAACTGATTAAAACATGCATTGAGGTGGTTGTGTCCTTTGCAGTGGTTGCGTCAATACTAACACTGAAAACCATTGAAGGCCGTAAAAAAATAAAACAAAAAAATAAATAAAAGCGAACTTTAATTGCTGCAACCGGTGATTTGGCATTCATGAATGTATGAACGCTCAGAGCCAAAAAACAGTTGCAAACTGCGCGGAGCTCAAAATCCATATATACGAGTGCCGCAAAGAGCCGTATCTCGCGGCGGCCTATGCCTTGGCGCTGAATCTCGGCTACGGCTTTTTCTGCGGCTCGCTTCTGTTTTTGATAAATCTGAGCGGCAGCCGCGTGCTGGGCTTCGCCGTGCTCTCGGCTCAGCATATCATTTCATATCTGATTAGGTTTAAGTACCTCCCGTTTTTTATCTCCGTATTTTCGAATCACGGTTTCTCGGAAGATGCCGGTCTGCCGTCGTTCGGCTTTTCGTGCGCGTATTTCTGCCTGTTCGCGGCGATTATTGTCGCGTGTATTCTTCGCGCCGTTCGGCATGTCGATCTCAAAATAACAGTGGGGACTCGAATATGAAGATAACTTTTTTTGCGGGATTGCGGCATCGGCTTTTCAATATGCTGCCGTATCTCGCCGTGTCTCTGCTTATATGGGCGGTCTGCGTGCTATCGTCTTTCGGCGGCGAGCGGGAAACATTTTTCTCTGTTTTCACAGAAGCCGTCGGCGGCGTTGAACACAGCGGACAGTTTGATCTCTTCGGCTTCTTCCGCTATTTCGGAACATTTTTTGCGGGACTCTTTCTCGGTATGGCGGGCTCGGTCCTCGATTCCGAGGCGATGCCGTATTTCGTCCTGCCGCGCTCGAAGAGCTTTTTCAAATGGTGGATAAAAACCGTTTCGTCCGCTCTTCTCTGGTGTGTGCTCTATTGCCTTATCGGCATAGCTGTCTGCGCAGCGGCGGCAGAAAAAGTCGGAACGCTTTCCGCCTTTGAGCTTATGCGCATAGCGGCATATCCGCTCGCGCTCGGCGCGTCAATGTGTGCGCTGTGCCTTCTGCGTTTTCTTCTCGGGCAGAAGCCTGCGGCGGCAATCGTCATCGCGGTTGTCGGCACAACGGGGCTAATATGCGGAAAGCTGAAAAGCTTCAGCTTCGCTATGCTCGGCGCATACGGCATGGCAAAACAGCTGACCGATGCCAAAACGGCTGCGGCGGTACTCTTTGCAGACGCGACGGTAATAATCCTTGCCTTTTTATGCTCCGGCGCAGTGAAGAGAAGGGCTTTGAAAGGAGGACATTATTTTGACTGATGTTATAGTTATAGATAAGCTGACAAAAAGCTTCAAAGGAAAAACGGTTCTCGAAGATGTTAATATGCAACTGCAAGAGGGCAGAATATATGGCATCGTCGGCGACAACGGCAGCGGCAAGACCGTACTTTTGAAGCTTATTTGCGGATTCATGAAGCCCGACAGCGGAACAGTCACCGTCAACGGCAAGGTGATAGGCAAAGACGCTGACTTCCCGGAGAACACGGGAATTATAATCGAAGCGCCCGGCTTCCTGCCCAATTACAGCGGCATGAAAAATCTTGAATATCTCGCCTCGATACGCGGCAAGATCGGCAAAGAGCAGATAGAGTCCGCCATGAAAACAGTCGGGCTCGACCCGTCGTCAAAACTGCGTGTCGGCAAATATTCGCTCGGCATGAAACAGCGCCTCGGCATAGCGCAGGCGATAATGGAGGATCAGCAATTATTGATTCTTGACGAGCCGATGAACGCGCTCGACAAGGACGCAGTCGAGGAGATGCGAAAGCTCTTCCTGAGCTTTAAAGCGAGCGGAAAAACCATGCTCATAGTCTCGCACAACGAGGGCGATATCTCGACCCTCTGCGACGAGGTTTATGAATTTGACGGCGCGCGGATAAAACAGCGCGAAAATATCTGAAAATATACTCACGGAGCTGAAAAATAATGAAATCAAACAGAAAAATTATCATGTCCGCCTTCACCCTGCTTCTTGCTGCAATCTCGCTTGCCGGGTGCGCTAAAGTGGCGCGCGAGCCGGAAACGACGACTGCACCCGAAACTACGACCGAGGAGCAAACGACGGAGCCGACCACCGAACCGACAACGCAGGCGGAGACAACAAAGACGACCTCCGCACGCGGCGCGGAAACGACCCGCCGGGCTTCCGGTTCTTCAAATACCGCGTCAAAGACTACGGAATTTCAGGTCGATTTTGACGCGATAAGAATGCTCGGGGTTCCGAAATTCCGCGCATATGCCGACCTGGGCGACGGCTTTTCATCAACGGGCAAGACCGCGACCGTGAACGGAGTCAAGTGCAAGACCTATAAAATAACTTTTGAAGACAGCGACGACGTCCTGCTCGCATACGATGAGCAGAACAAGGTGCTATATGAGTACGACAACGAAACAAAAGATTGGATAGAATTATAAAAAAACAGGCGTTTTACGGTTTTGCCGCAGAACGCCTGTTCTTTTTTGTGTTTATATGTGCAGTGCTTTGAGTAGCGCGTCGGTGCCCTCAAAGTGCGGGATTATCATATCAGCGTCCGCCAACATGAGCCGTGCCCGCTTCTTTTCGTCTATGCCGTCGCCGGTCTTTTCGTTTGTCGCCACGCCGACCGCGTATCCGCCGAGTTTTGCCGTGAGCTCTATCTCAACAAATCCGTCGCCGAATGTGACAAGCTCCTCCGGGTCGAGCTTCTGCTCTTCAATCATGTTCTTTATAACCGCCTCTTTCGAGCAGTCGAGCAGCGCGTCCTTCGCGCCGTGAATGCCGCCGTCGAAAAGATTTTTGACTCCGATTAAGGACGCCTCATATATGACATCTTTTTCGTCCGTTCCGCTCGCGAGGAAGCATCTTATCCCGGCGTTCCTCAGCGCTTTTATGAACTCAACTGACCCTCTGACCGCGAGATCGGCGGGGGAGAGACAGCCGCTTTCGAGCCCATTTTTTCTGTCGGCTATCCGCGTTTCGAGTCTGCGCAGATATTCTTTTTTGTATTCGCCCGGGTCAACGTGCTCTCCGCCGCGGCGAACAACTGCCTCGTTGAGCGCGATGCACTGGAATATTGTCTGCTTGCCGGTCAGTCGGTCGACGAATTCCGTGACCTCTTCGCATATTCCGTCTTTATTTTCATTTGTGCCGAGAGCTTCGATGACCTCGCAGAAATACGGAATCATCACTTTCTGCCAGCCCTCGCGTATAAGGCTTATCGTGCCGTCAAAATCGAACAGCGCGCATTTGAAGCCCCTGCCGCTGTATTCTTTTATCGTTTCGATTGAAAAACTCATTCCTGTGCCTCTTAGTTTTATTTTTTACTGTGCGAGTGCTTCTATTTCCTCGGGCGATGCCGTGCCCGTGACACCGATTTTCCTGACCGTCACGCCGGACGCGAGTCCCGCGAACTGAGCCGCCGCTTTGAGCTCGGTCTTTGCGGCGATTGCCGCAGAAAATGCGGAGAGCGAGGTGTCGCCCGCGCCGCAGATATCAACTTCGCCGTCGAACAGCACCGCGTCGGCTTTCTCCGTCCTGTCGCCGTCGGTGACTATCGAACCGCGCTTTCCGAGCGTGCAGAACACGGTCGAGCGGTTCTTTTTCGCGAGCAGCTGCGCCGCTTCAATAAATTCGTCATATCCCGCGTCTATGTAGCCCTCGTTGTTATACACTGCGCGCCAGCACTCGACCTCATTGGGCTTCAATATGCAGTCGGTGTATTCACCGATGTTGTATCGGCTGTCCGCAATGACGGTGAGCCTCGATTTTGCAAGTGCAATTATCTCATCGCGCACGCGCTTTGTGATTATGCCGAATCTGAACTGATCCGCAACGCAGAGCACATCGATATTTCCGGAGATTTTTCTGAGATTTTCAATCACCTTGTCCTCGGTCTCTTTTGATATCGGCTCGTAGTTGTCGAAGTCGAGACGCGGATCTTCGTATTCAAGCTCCGATATGCCCTTTCGCATCGGCTTGCAGTAGGCGTTGGTGAAGCGGTCGGGTACTTTGATGACAAAATCCCTGTCCATGCCGCTCTTTTGGAATATATCTTCCATGAGCATGCCGCGCCAGTCGCCGCCGATAAGGGATATCGGAATAAGCTCTTTTGGGGAGAGCGCCGCGAGATTCGACGCAACATTTCCGCCCGCACCGAGATAGACTCTCTCACCGACTATCGGCAGGGGATAGTGCGGAGTCTCGCGCGAGAGCTCGGATTTCGTCATATCCGCGTGCCAGTAGATATCAACGCAGAAGTCGCCGATTATGCCTATGCGCGCATTTTTTATGCCGGCGCATATTTTTTTGACCTGTTCTTTTGAAAGCATATCTTACCTCAAATCAAAGCTGCTCTTTGAGCTTGTCATAGAGCGTGGGTATGGTTATCTGGTGGTCGCCCTCAAAGTGCCAACCCATGCCGCCGCGGCAGGTCGGACGGTTGACGATATTCTTGCGGGGGCGGTAATAGTAGTTCGGATCTTCGTAGCCTATCTTGCAGCGGAAGTTGCCCAGGCGCACGAGGTCGAAGTTCGCCGTGGTTATGTTGAACGTGGGATAGCCGAGGTTGCGCGCTATTGAAAGAGTCTTGAGGAACACCTCGGGACCGATAACGGCAGAGCCGAAGTTCAGAAAAACGCCGCCGTCAAGCTGCGACACGCTGTATGCCATCTTCTTGAAATCAATGCCCGAGCATTTGCCGATAGCCTCCATGTCGCAGGTGGGGTGCTGGTGGATGATATCCGTGCCGAGTGCTATGTGATAGGTCGCGGGAATGTCCAGTTTATATGCGTTCCAGAGTATGCAGTCCTCGCGGTTCGGGAACTTCTCGGGGTGCATGTCTATATATTCGCCGAGCACCTCGCCGTATCCGATGTTGAGCTTCGCGCCGCGTTGAATAGCCTCGTTCATCCATGCTCCCGTCTGTTCCCACATTCCGAATGAGCCGTCCTCAATCGCGGTCGGCACATCCTCGGAGGTGCCGCCGAGATACGCGAGCTCAAAGTCGTGTATGCTCGTCGCACCGTTTGCGGCGATGTGCGTGATAACACCCATCTTCATCAGCTCGATGACATAGCGGGAAAGGCGGTTTTTGACAACGTGCGCGCCCATGCTCCATATGACGGGACGCCCGTTCTTGCGCGCCTTGACTATTCTCTCAACAAGCTCGTCAAAGCCCTCGTATTTGTATTCCTCGTGCGGGGTGACGCCGGGAGTCATCATGTTGTCTATGGTGACGAGATTGTGGCGATCCTCGGCTGAATATGTCTTTATTCCGGAAAAATCAAGCTGCATCTGTCTGCGAAGCATAATACACTCTCCTTAAATCATCGTTCTTATCGGATTTTAACATATTGCTGCAGAATTTACCACAGTTTTACTAAAATTTGTTGCAAATTCCCACAAAAAGCGATACGCCCGCAGAATAACTGCGGGCGCGCCTGCTTTAGGATTATTTTTCGCTTGAATCCTTTTCGTTTTTCTCTTCTTCTTCTCTCGCGGCTCTCTTTTTCTTGATGAATGCGGGAGTTATCTTGTCGAGTATTTCATCGAGCTTTTGCCATTCGGCTTCGGCCTTTACCGAGTCCTCCTCAAGGCGTTTGTCCATGTCGTAGTACATGATGCTGCATCCGCAGTGGGGGCAGTTGGGCTTTAAGTCGAATATTCCGAGCTTACCGCCGCATTTCGGGCATTTGCGTTCCATTTATATCTCTCCTTCCGACTTGGATATCGTCTTCGAGTTGAGCTCGCGGCGGGCGATCATCTCTTCCTGAATGTCCTTGAGCTTCTTGCCCTCGAGGTCATAGAATCTGTAGGGTATGAGCGAAATGAGCGACGCCACGGGCGGGAGTATGGTGACCAGAGCCCAGAGCCAGAAACGGGTGTTTATCTGCGGGTTTTCAACAAGCTGAAGCGAGTTGTCCGCGAGCTGAACGGTGACAAGGCCGATGACCGGGATTATGGCCGTTGCGATAGCCGTGCAGAGCGAGCCCGTGAGCTTGCTGATGAAGGTCAGCAGCGAGAACGCCATGCCCTCGTTTCTTTCGCCCGTCTTCCACTCCATGTAGTCGACAGTGTCGCCTATCATCTTTGTGGGGACGACCATGTTTATGCTCGTCAGCGAGCTGAAGATGAAGCCCTGAATCATAAGCAGCGGGACAATGACCGCCGGGTTGCGATAGAATTTCATGCCGATTAGGAAGGTGGTCGTACCGACGAGTGCCTTGAGAATAGTTGTGCGAACGACTATCTGCTTCGACGTCCATCTTCTCTCGAGAGCGGGCAGGAGGAGATAAGTCAGGAAGCCCGAGATAACGCCGGGAATGCCGATTATCGTGCCCCAGCTCGCCGCGCCGAGGGAGAATATGTAAAAATACTGCGCGAATGTGTCGGTAACTCCGCCGACGGTTGCGAGAATGTTGGAGCAGACTATGAGGAGCAGGGGCTTGTTCTTGAAAAGGAATCTGAAGCAGTCGAGAACCTTCGGCTCGTCGGAGTTCTGAACCACGCGCTCGCGGCAGAAGATACCGGAGAGCGAGAAGAGTCCCATGCCGACAGTGCCAGCGACAATACCCATCACGAGGAAGAGCTGGCGCATATTGATTCCGATAACGCCCTTGTTGCTCAGGTCGATGAGCAGGGATATAACGGGCGTAGCAAGTCCGCCGATTATGCCGGAGAGGAAGCGCGCCGAGGTTATGGCGTTCGATCTGTCAACGGGGTTGGGGGATATCGCGGCGGACAGACCCCAGAACGGGATGTCGCCTATTGTGTAGAAGAACTCCCAGATGAAATATGTGACGCACATGTAGATTATCTTGAGCGTCGTTGACTGAACTCCCGCGAGGAATTCCGCGCCGCCGAAGAACACGACTGTCGCTATGCCGAGCGGTATCGGGACGAAGAGCAGATAGGGACGCAGTTTTCCGAGATTCGTGCGGGTCTTGTCAACAAGGGTTCCCATCAGCGGGTCGTTGAGTGCATCCCAGATGCCCATGACGGTTATCATCGTTGCGACCGCTGTGCTCGGTATGCCGAACACGGTCACAAGGAAGAATGTCAGTTGCATGCGGACCATGTTGTATCCGATGACTTGACCGCCGTTTGCTACGCCGTAGATAACCGTTTCTTTTACTCCGACGTATCGTTTTTCTTTCAGCCTTTCGTTGTTAGCCAATTTGTTTTCCTCCTCCGGGCGCGGAAAGCGCAGATGTATTTTCAGTGTTTTCGCATTCGTTTATGAATTTTTCCGCCGCCGCCTCATAAGCGCGCGGGTCGGTATAGTAGCTCTGCGCGTGAACCGCATTTTCGACCGTCAGCATTTCTTTTTGGGTCGGGCACGCGTCAAACAGCTCTTTCTGCATCTTTACGGGCACGAGCGCATCTTTTGCGCCGTGAATAAAAAGTATCGGCACTTTCGCGCCGCGAACGGCTTTTATCGGCGATGCGTCGCGCAGGCTATATTTGCAGATTATGCGGCAATACAGGTCGAATATATATAGCAGGGGGAACGCCGGGAGCCCGAACGGATTTTTGAGCTGATAGGCGAATTCATCCCATGCGCTCGTGTAGGAGCAGTCCGCGATGATTCCCTTGACCGTCGGGTCGGTTATTTTGTCGCTCATCATTAGAACCGTCGCGCCGCCCATCGACACGCCGAGCAGGAATATGTCGAGCTCCGGGAATCGTTTGCGGGCGCAGTCTATCCAAAGAAAAGTGTCCTTTGATTCGTGCGTGCCGTAGCCTAAGAATTTTCCCTCGCTCTCGCCGCAGCCGCGGTGCTCCGGCATCAGAATTGTATAACCCATGTGGTGAAAGTACGGTGCGGAAAAGCAGAATTCGCATATCCCTGAGCTGTGCGCCCCGTGGCAGGCGATTATCATGCGCCCGTTGCTCTTCTCGGGCAGGAGCAGGCGCGCATATATTTTTTCGCCGTTCGATGCCGTAAGCGTGAGCTTTTCGAACGGCATTTTCCCGAACTCTTCTTCGGCTTTTCTGTGATCTTTTGCAAAGTCATCCTCAACCTCGCCTTTTGCGGCGGGCAGCTTTATCGGCTTATACCATATTACCTGATTGAACAGGAAGCCGCATATCGCGAACAGCAGCACAACGGCTATCGCGAGCACAACAAGCAGAATTATTATTACGGTGTTCATAATTCGGCACCTTTCAGATATTCTGTCGTATCAGACAAGCTCCATTATACGGGAACAAAACTCAAAAAGCAATACAAATTCAACATAAAGATAAAATTTATATACATAATTATATGAAACTTTTACAAAAATCATGGACGACAGACGAAATAGTACGCTTTCCAGAGGAACGAGATATCAAGCGGCAGATAAAATTAATTGCATTATCAAATCGTTATATGATATGAGTGTTGGTTTTATATCAATTAATATCCAAACTGATGATTGTTAATCAGACTCGGTGTTTGTATAATTAAGTTATACAAGAAACTTGTGGGGTGAATAAAGTATGAAGAAATATGCTTATAATCCGATCTTGCCGCTCGACAAATATATTCCCGACGGCGAGCCGCACGTTTTTGACGGCAGGGTATATCTGTTCGGAAGCCACGACAGAGAAGGCGGCAATACTTTTTGTGAGCTTGACTATGAATTCTTTTCCGCGCCGATAGACGATCTGAGTAACTGGAGCAGCAATGGCATAAATTATTGCTCCAAACAGGATGCACTTTACACAAACGAAAGACCGTATATGTATGCACCCGATGTTGTCCGCGGCAACGACGGAAAATATTATCTCTACTACTGCCTTGCCGGAGAAAAGGGAAGCGGCGGATATAACGGTCCCGTCAGCGTCGCAGTATGCGATAAGCCGGACGGAAAATATGAATATCTCGGATATGTTAAAAACCGTGACGGAACACCGTTTAATAAATATGTTTGCTTTGATCCCGCAGTCATAAACGATGGCGGAGTTATCCGTCTTTATTACGGAACTTCTATGCCCAAGGGTATGTGCCTGCCGCGCTTTGCGAGAAAAGCCGCATCGCCGATTTTTGAGAAAATTTACGGCAAAAGCAAGGCCGAGATAACCTCGGAGCCGGGGATATGGGGCGCAAATATGGTGACGCTATGCGATGATATGCAGACGGTCGAGTCGGATGCAGTCAGAATTATACCGGAAAAAACCAAGGGAACATCGTTCGAAAATCATGCATTTTTTGAGGGTTCATCTATTCGTAAAATAAACGGAATGTACTATTTCATATATTCCTCTCAGAAGAATCATGAGCTCTGTTATGCCGTGAGCCGGAAGCCTGACGCGGATTTTGAATACGGTGGAACGATTGTTTCGACCGGCGACGTCGGATTTGACGGTCGCAAAGAAAAAGACCGTCTCAATGTGACAGGCACAACACATGGCAGCATCGAATTCATAAACGGCAGATGGTATGTTTTTTATCACAGATTGACTCATGCGAGCGATTACAGCAGACAGGCTTGCGCCGAGCCGATAAAAATTAATGAGGATTCAAGCATCTGCCAGGTTGAAATCAGCAGCAGCGGACTTGAAGCAAAGCCTTTGTCGGCGAGCGGGATATATCCGGCAGTTATTGCTTGCAATATAACAAACGGCAGAATGCCACATATATCCAACAGGCGATATAACGGAAATATTCCGAAAATCACCGATTGCCGCGGCGAAAGATATATTGCGGATATTGACCGCAGAACCGCTGTCTGTTACAAATGGTTTGACTTCGTAAGTGATACCGGCGAGATTATCCTTGATATTGATTCGCACGCTGACGGAAAAATCGTTGTTTTCGCCAACCGTATTCCAATAGCGTCTGCGGCGATAACCCCATGCGGTAGAAGCAAAATAATTATGCAATATAAGGTTCATGACGCGAACAGTCAAACGCTGTCAATTAACTTTTCGGGTAAAGGCACATTCGATTTATATACAATTGAATTTAAGGAGTGACGATATGGTTTAAAGGAACTGATATGAGCGACAATGGTGCTTATATGAAGAAAGTGCTTTTGCAGGTTGAAGATCTGAATGCGGTAATAGAGAAAATCAAGTCTGAGGATTTTGTCGATAAAAATAATATTTATTTGCTTGGAAGCAGCATGGGAGGGGTTACCGTTGCAACCTGTGCGGTTACTCATACAGACGATATAAAAGGTATAATATTGCAGTATCCGGCTATATTCCTTAACGAACAGGCTTATGAGATCGGTGCTGAATATGATGTAAACGGATATAAAAATCCCGTCTTGTTCCTTCAGGGTGATAGCGACAAGGTGGTACCGGATAAATACTCAATAGAGCTTTGTGACTATTATAACAGCATTGATAAGAATCATTGCCGGATGATAATATATAACGGTAAGTCTCATGTGTTTACCGGGAAATATAAAGTGATCGCAGCAAAAGATATTTACGAATTCATTAATTCCTGATGCTGTTAATATGACAAAACCGCCTTGCTTTCGCTTGGCGGTTATATTTATCAAAAAAGAAGGGGTCTCGCAAGTGCTGAACATGTATCAACCCGCAGCTTACGTCCCTGACGCCCCATGCGTTCGCCCCTTCCGCAAAAGGGGTCTCGCAAGTGCTGAACATGTTTCACCCGCAGCTTACGCCCAAGACGCCTCATGCGCTCGCCCCTTCCGCAAAGAAAGGGTCTCACAAGTACTGAACATGTCCGAAGACCCGCAGTCTACGTCCAAGACGCCTCATGCGTTCGCCCTTTCCGTTCAGAATATAGCATAGCCGCGAACGCGAAGTCAAGCGTTTGGCAAAATATTATGAGCAAAGGACAATATATCGGACAGTGGATAAGCCCAAGACAAAATTCTATTGATGAATTTCCGACGGCGGTGTAAGATGTAAATGACAGTGGGGAGGGCGACCACCGCTGCCCGAAGATGTCAACGGGGGCGCGATATATTTCAATCCACGCCTTCCGTGGGGAGGGCGACTTTGTGATAACTGCTGAAAGCCTTAGGCTCCATTGCCTCACTTCCCATATTTTGTTTGTTTTACTGTACATCTTTTGGCGAAAACGGTCAATCGATTTGCAAAAACGATGCGATTTTTGTCGAAAGTGATATAAAATTAAAATAGCTAATTCTTCTTTATAACAAAACTCCCGACGCTGTCGTCACCGAGCGAGGCGATGACATTCATAAACGTGTTCTTCGACATAACGGCAAAATACCCGCTTGCTTCAATTTTTTCCGGGAAATGCTTCTCGATTTTTTCGAGCGCTGATTTCAGCGCGAAAACAGCCGCCACGCCGTGCTTGCAGATGCCGCACGCCCAGCAGTCGCAGGTGATGTTTGCAATCATGCCGTTCTTGTAGTCAAATTCAACCTCGTGCAGCTCGTCCGTGCCGACTATCGCGTGCCCCTTGCCGTCTTCAACGCTGAGATACAGAACCTCGCCGCAGTTGAAGTCAGATTTGCCGATTATTATCGTGTGCTCGTATGCTCCCATGCCCTCGAGATCGTCGAGTCTATAGAACTTGTTTTCTTTCGCGCTCACATATCCCTCATCGGGTTTTGCGGGAGCTTTGAAGTAGGGGAGTATCTTTCCGAACGGCACGGTATTTTTGTCAAAAGAGAACAGTTCGTCGCCGACATAGCAGAACTCGCCGGAGATATCCGTGTCGATTTTTGCGATTACTCTTTTGTAGTCGGACAGCTTTATCTTGAATGTGTACGACACATCGATGACATTGCCGCGCTTGCCCTCGAGCTTGCCGTCAACATAGACGAGGTCGCCGACATGCAGGTCGAAAAGATTGTTGTAATATGTGCAGTCGAAGCCGCGCTGCGGGAAATAGACCCTCACAAGCGATTCCCTAGCGGGAGCCTCTTCGGGAGCTTTTGTCTCGGTCTCGGGAGCTTTCTTCTCTGTCTCTTTCTCAGCGGTAAAACCTATCTTGAATTTCATATGTATCTCTCCGTTCCTTATTTTCTGATTCTATTCTATCACGGCAGGTGTGTCAAAAAACGGACAGTAAATCTCAAAAGCCTTGTAATTGGCGGCATTTGCGCCGACCTTGTCTCTTTACGACGACAAACGGGATGCAAATCGGGGGGCTTATCACTTTAGCTGTAGCAAGGTAAAAGCAAGCGACCCAACCGGTCTTTATAATCAAGCTTTCAATAGCCGCGCCGCAGTATCCGAAATCTATCTGGGAAAGGCGGGCAGCATCACCGAAGCGCCGCCGACTGGGAGTCGCGAGTTATGTATTTCGAGGCCTCGTTGAGCGGCTTGTAGGGGTCGGCGACCTCGACGACCCTTTGATGCGTAAGCGTCACGGTGTTTTTTGGAGATGATGCAAGTAAAGCAATCCTTTAGTCACTTGCCACTATTATAGATTTTCAAAGCAGGCGAACGAAGTTCCGCCTATGATCCGTAAAATAAGTTTTTGCAAAGATCCCGTGCCGCTGTCGCGGCAGCGGTGCGTCGAGTCGCTGCACCTTACAAGGTGCTTATCAATAAAATTGTGCAAACTCCGTGGGCGGATGATATCTGTTCTTACATCATTGTGATAATTCGCAATATTGATACGACTGTCTATATCCGATACCCACACCCGCGCCCTACAACTTATCAACACATCACTATCTCATGTCGAAATGAAAAAATCCTACCCACGAAAGCCGTGGATAGGATTTGCTGTTTTATTTGTTCTATTTATTTATACTGTGCGAGCACATCCGACGCGAGGGCTGTGAGTTCGTCTTTTACACTCTCGGGGGAGAGGACTGTCACATCCGCGCCGAAGTTCATTATCCATGTCAGGAACACGGGGCTCACAAACACTTTTACGCGCATGTCAAAATGCGTGTCGGTGATGTTTGAAAATGCAGTGTCGAAGCCGAATTTGTCTATCATGACATTTGCGAGCTTGTTTTCGCAGCGGAGCGTGACCGTCTCTTCGCGGCCGCCGTACATTCCGAAGGTCTGCTTTGAATAGAGCGCCATATCGAAATCGGCGAAGAACTCCGCGCCGTCGCGCTTTTCTTCGGTCGGCTGAATTTTTGTCATCTTGTCGACCCGGTAGTGCTTTATCTTGTTCTCGTCCGAGTCGTAGCCTATCATGTAATAATTTTCATCATCCCAGGTCAGCGCCCACGGGCTGATACGATATATTTTGCCGTCGTGGCGCAGCTTCTTCTGCTTGTGCTCGTCCCAGGTGAAATATTGAAACGCTATCTTCGCGTCGCGGTTTATCGCGTCGTGTATGTAGTCGACGGCGTAGTAGATGCTCTCGTTCATTGCCTTGATGCGGTTCGAGACAAAGACCTGCCGCTGCAGCTCCTGCGCCTCATATCGGCTCGCAAAGCCCTCGATTTTCTTTATCAGCTCGTTGCTCTTCTTGTGCGTGATAAAGCGCGAGGACTGAACCGCGTCGACAAGAAGCTTCAGCTCCGGCAGCTCGAATTCGCGGCTGATGACATGATAAGTCACGCTCTTGCCTTTCCTCTTTTCGATGTCGAGCCCGAACAGACAGAGCACTTCAATGTCGTTGTAGAGCGTCTTACGCTCCGCGTCGATGCCGTATTCGCCCAGCGCATCCGATATCTCGGCGAGCGTCATCCCGTGCTCGTCGTCCGTGTTTTCGAGTAGGATCTTCATCAGATAGAGCAGCTTTATTTTCTGGTTTGATTTTTTAGCCATTTTTGTATCCTCCGATTTGATTTACGGATATATTATAAAATATTTCGTGTACCAAAAAACGGACTCTGCAAAGTTATTATACGGCATATTGCCAAATTTTGCAATGAGCAAAATACTATTTTTTGTCAAAATAAAGTTCGCTATTGAAAAAGCGCTTGACAAAAAACGGAACATGATAAAATGAAATAAAAATTACAGCAAAAGGAGAAAATTATGGATCTTGTTATCGGCATTATTTTTGATGTTATCACAACTGCGGCTTTGGTGTACCTGTTTATCTTCGGATATAACAGCGAGTATGAGGCGGCGGCGACTATTATCGCTCCGGTGCTCATTTATATCATCTGGAGCAGACGCGCTCAGATGATAAAGACACGCAAATGGCGTGAGTCGATTGAAAAGCAGATGAAAAACAAAGACGAAAAAGAGTCATAACCAAACAAAAAAGCGGCGGCAAACCATTCAAGGCTTGCCGCCGCTTTTTATTAACTTACTTTGCGAACGCGTCGTTGTGGGTCAGCGCGAACCAGATTTTGCAGAACAGCTCGCTCTTTCCGCAGACATAGAGAATCGAGTCGGCGAAAAGCTTGACTACATTGCCCCAGTCGAAGAAGAACTTGTTCTCCGCCTCCGGCGCGCCGTCGTAGTCGAGGGTGAACGCCTGGGTGTATAGGATGCCGCCTTCGCCGAAAACCTCGGCGCGGACATAGCTGCCTATCTCGTCCGAGTAGTCGTCGAGGTCTATCTCGGAGCCGACATGAATGACCTTGCCGTCCGCTATCCAGTGAATTGTCAGATAGTTCTCTGCGGTTATCGCTATCGTGTCCTCCTTGTCGTCAACGGCGATGTTTGTTATCACCGGCTGAACAAGATCGGGCGATGCGTACCACTGACCGTTCTCGTCCGCGACATTATAGCCTACTTCCTTGCTGAACTGTTCGAGTTCGGGGGTGTTCTTTATATATCTGCTTCCCGCGAAGAACGCGCCCTGCTTCATGCATTCCTTGAGGTTATCTACCGTGTTCGAGGGCATGAGCATTATCGTCCAGCCGTTGTCCATGGCGGAGAGTCGATGTGCGTCGGAGCTTGCAAAAGCAAAGACGTTGCGCCCGGAGGGTACGACCTTCTGGAGCAGGATATCCCAGAGCTTGCGGTCGTGGCGGGTGCGGTAGTCGCCCTTGGAGTTGACATCGATGCCGAGGCAGGAGGGATACATCTTGAGCAGACGGGCGAACTTGTTTATATCGTAGTCGTAGTCTTCGTTATAAGCCTTGTCGAAATCCTTTTCGTTGCGCGCGCCCGTGTATTCGCCGGGGTGGTTGATGACCGAAAGACCGCCGAGCTCTTCGACATTCTTTATCGGCGTCTCGTAGTCGCTCGTGCCGCCCAGAACGCCGTTGCCGTAGTCAACGAACCAGGAGTTGACATGCGAGTTGTTGAACGAAGTCGGGTTGTTCTCGATGCCGTAGGGGACGCGGAGCATTCCGCGTCCGCCTCTGTCGCTGCCGGAAGTTATCTGATTGTAACGCTCCTGAGTCAGTCCCGTCGGCTTCTCAAAGCCGTTCTCGCGTCTGAATCCGAGCGCGAGCTGGAGCGCGGGAACATAGTTCGGCTCTGTCCAGCCTCTGTCAACGGTGCCGTGATCGGTTATCGCGAGAATGTCGTAGCCCATTGAATAATAGGTCTCGATGACATATCTGAAATCGTTGTCGCCGTCTGAAACTATGCTGTGGTTGTGCAGGCTCGCCTTGTATTGACCGTAGTTTTTCCAGTCAACCGTGGCGTAGGGGTTTGTTATCGCGTAGTCAACGTCCTTCGTGTCCGTGTCCTGCGCGAAGACTGCGGGAAGCATCCCGAAGAGCATCACTGCGGCGAGGAAGAACGAGAGAATACGCTTGAAATTGGTTTTCTTCATCTCATGACTCCTTTCATTTTGCGTATGCAAGAAAAATGTTGAAATCATTATACAATATTGTGCCGCAAAAGTCAAAAATTTTATGCGCATTTACTTAATTTTTGGTCTTGGATATGGAAAAAGCGTGTTATATATGTTAAAATCATATAAGTATCTCGACGGAGGACGATATGGATATAAGAAATGAGCTCGAACAGCTCAGAGATGAAAAGTACAGGGAGTTCGGCTTGTCGCTCCTGCCGAATGTCGATAAGAGTAAGATGATCGGCGTGCGCCTGCCGCAGCTGAGAGCGGTCGCGGCGCGGATAAAAAAAGAAAGCCCCAAGGGCGTTATGCCCGATCTCCCGCAGGGCGATATGTTTGAAGAAAAGCTTTTGCGCGGATTCGTTATTGCAAGTGCCGATCTGCCGTTCGAAGAGCATCTGAAAGCGGTGGCGGATTTTGTGCCGGAGATAGATAATTGGTCTATATGCGACAGCTTCGTGAACAGCCTCAAGTTTTTCAAAAAAGACAGGGAGCGTGTCTGGGAGTTTTTGCAGCCGTATTTTGATTCCGATAAGCCCTATGATATCCGCTTTGCGGTCGTCGCGGCGCTCGATTATTTCTCGAACGATGAATACGCCGCCCGTGCTTTCGAAAAATTTGATGCGATAACCAACGACGATTACTATGTGAAGATGGCGGTCGCGTGGGCGGTCTCCGTGTTCTTCGTCCATGCGCCGGAAAAGACATGGCAGTATCTCGAAGATAATTGTCTCGACGATTTCACTTTTAACAAGTCGCTTCAGAAGATAACCGAATCTTATCGCGTCACGCCGCAGGACAAGGCGAAGATACGCGCAATGAAACGCAAATAACAGCCGAATAGGAGATAATACAATGAGCAACAAAGTACGCAGAATTTTTTCAAAAGCAGTCAATTTGATTACTTCCGCAACCGCGCAGGGCCTGAGCAAAGGCGAGCTCGGCTCGCCCGATACTCCGGAGGAGATGAAGTCGATTGCAAGAATTGCCGCCGAAGAGGGCATAGTCATGCTCAAAAACAACGGCGTGCTGCCGATAGAAAAAGATGAGAACGTCTGCATCTTCGGCAGGATCCAGAGGGACTATTTCTTCGTCGGCTACGGTTCCGGAGGCGATGTCAACAAGCCCTATTGCGTCGATCTTGTGGACGGCATGAAAAACGCCGGAATAAAAGTTGACGAGCAGCTTGAAAAGATATACTCGGATTGGATAAAGAAGAACCCGGCGGACGACGGCTTCTGGGGCGCATGGCCGCGCTATCACGATGAGATGAAGATAGACGAAAAGACCGTCGCCGATGCGGCAAAGCGCAGCAGCTGCGCCGTTGTAGTTATAGGCCGCTCCGCGGGCGAGGACAGGGAAAACACGCTCAAAAAGGGCAGCTATTATCTGACCGACGATGAAACCGCGCTGCTCGACAAGGTGACTGCGAATTTTAAAAACACCGTCGTGCTGATAAACAGCGGCAATATTATAGATATGTCGTGGATGAATAAATACGGCGACAGGCTCGGCGCGGTGCTCTATGTCTGGCAGGGCGGAATGGAGAGCGGAAACGCCATCGGCGAGGTTCTCTCCGGCAAAGCTTCGCCGAGCGGCAAGCTGCCCGATACCATTGCCGATTGCTACGAGAGCTATCCGGCGGCGAAGAACTTTGGCAAAAAGACATACAACAACTACGCCGAGGATATCTTCGTCGGCTACAGATATTTTGAAACCTTCGCGCCCGAAAAGGTCATGTTCCCGTTCGGCTTCGGTCTTAGCTACACTTCGTTCGAACTGTTCGACAAGACCGTCATGGAGGCTGACGACAGAATAATAGTCTCCGTAAAAGTCAGGAATGTAGGCAGTGCCGCGGGCAAAGAGGTTATTGAAGTCTATTACGGCGCGCCGCAGGGTGAGCTCGGCAAGGCGGCAAAGAGCCTTGCCGCATATGAAAAAACGCGCACTCTTCTGCCGGGTGAGGAGCAAAGGGTGGTCGTGTCGTTCCCGTGCGCCAATATGGCGTCGTTCGACGACTCCGGCAAATCCGGCGCGGCGTTCTGCTATGTGCTCGAAGCGGGGGACTATCCCATCTATGCCGGCACCGACGTGCGCTCCTGCGAGCAGATAGGCGTTCACACAGAGCCCGAACTTCGCGTCACCGAGCGTCTTGCGAGCCGCGCGGACTGCGCCCCGAAAGAGGCGTTCGACCGCCTTGTCGCCGCGATCGACGAACAGGGAAAAATAGAAAAAGCATATGAATCTGTCCCGCTGAGCACCGTTTCGCGCCGCGAGGAGATAGAGAAGAATCTGCCCGAAGCCCCCGATTTCACGGGCGACAAGGGCATAAAACTCGAAGATGTCGCCAATAACAGAGCGACCCTTGCGGGCTTCACGGCTCAGCTCGAGGATGTTGAGCTTGAGGCTCTCTGCCGTGGCGATTATGTCATGAACAGCAAGCTCGGCACTCCCGGCAACGCCGCAGTTTACGGCGGAATACTTAAATCTCTGCGCAAAAAAGGCGTGCCGCCCGTCAGCGCAACGGACGGCCCCTCCGGCATCAGACTCCATTGCTATGCCTCGCTCCTGCCTATCGGCACGCTGCTCGCGAGCACATGGAATCAGCAACTCGTCCGCGAGTTGTATGCTCTCGAGGGTGCCGAGATGGCGCGCAAGGGCTCTGATGTCCTGCTCGCCCCCGGTATGAATATCCACAGAGATCCGCTCTGCGGCAGAAACTTTGAATATTTCTCCGAAGATCCGCTGCTCGCCGGCACCATGGGTGCGGCGGTCGTGCGCGGTATCCAGTCGCAGGGGGTCTCCGCCTGCCCGAAGCACTTCGCCTGCAACAATCAGGAGACCATGCGTATCTATAACGATTCGCGCGTGTCCGAGCGCGCTCTGCGCGAGATTTATCTCAAGGGCTTTGAGATATGCGTCAAAACCGCGCACCCATTCAATATAATGACTTCTTATAATAAGATAAACGGCGTCTGGGGACACTATCATTACGGCACCTGCACGCAGATACTGCGCGGCGAGTGGGAATATGACGGCTGCGTCATGACCGACTGGTGGATGCGCGCTTGCAAAGACCCGGATTTCCCGCTGCTTCGCAATAACGCTTACCGCGTGCGCGGACAGGTGGATGTGCTCATGCCCGGCGCGGGAGCGGGCTCGCGCAAGGCAAAATATGACCCGACTCTGCTCGAGAGCCTCGGCAAGCCGGACGGCATCACCCGCGCGGAGATATTCCGCAGCGCGATGAATACCCTGCGCTTCGTCCTGCGCTCGCATCCGTTCTGCGCCGAGCACGGACTGGATAACGGCTACCGCCCGGGTCCCGATTGGTTCGAGTGTCGGTAATTTTTAGGATTCATTTATAAATTATCAAAAATATTTGCAGAAAAGCCGCAAAAAATGTATGTTTATACGGAATATTGTTGACGCCCGGTCTTTGCTGTGATAGACTTCTCTTTAGCTTCCGATAATTTGATCGGTTATATAGGAGTAGTTGAATAATGGTTAAGAGGATCTCCGCGCTTGCGGCGGTTCTGCTGTGCGTATTCATGCTGTGCTCGTGTACGGCGTCGCGCTCGCAGATCGGCGCATATGTCCGCGGCACGCTCGACTCTGTCTATCTCAACGAGAACAGCGACGAGTATCTGGAATCGGTCGGCGGCACTGCCGAAGAATGCGAAACCCAGTATCAGCAGTATATCCGGGACGAGGTTGAATATTTCAAAATGTGCATGAATATCGACGAGGTATCTGACGCGACTTATCAGCGCATGGTGAAGATATTCGAAACGCTCTATGCCCATTGTAAGTATGAGGTCGGCGAGGTAACGCGAAGCTCCGACAGATTCCTTGTCAGCGTGACCGTCTATCCGATAGATGTCATATCAAAAGCGGAGGAAAACGGCATCTACGATTTCGAGAAGTCCTATGGCGAACGCGCGAGAAAAGGGGAGTTCGATAAGCTCTCTGACTCCGAGCGCGAGGAGCTCTGGGCGGACGGAATAATCACCGAGGTCGAAAAGAATCTTGATAATATCGGATATCTTGACCCCGTCACGATATCGCTCCAGGTGATTATCGAGGACGACGGATATTCAATTGTGGATGATGACCTCGTCCGCATGGATGAACTTGTTATCAGCTATTGACAGACAAAGCAAAACCGTTTCGAATTATTCGGAACGGTTTTTTTAACGGAAATATATAACGGTCATTATCTGCGACATTTGTCTTGACATTTTATTGCCTTGCATATAAAATATATTGTGGGAGATGAGAAAATAAATATGATACCAACCGAAAGCTACAACTGCTACGAGTATTTCAAGAACAACACTGCAGCGTTCGGCGACTATGATGCCGCGATTCATTTCGGTCACAGGATTAAGCGTTCAGCCTTGCTTTCCGATATCGACCGTCTCGCGGCGTATTTCAAGAGCGCAGGGCTTCGGCGCGGTGATGTGTACACCGTGTTCCTGCCGACCTGCGTGCAGAGCTTCGTCGCCTTTTATGCTCTCAATAAAATAGGCGTTATCGCAAATATCGTACATCCGCTGACCCCGCCCGAGCTTCTCAAGGAGACCATGGACGCGGTCGGCTCAAAGGGCGTTATGCTCATGGATCTGCTCGCAAAGCCCTATGTCGATATGCTCAATTTTCACAATGTCCCGTGCGTTGTGTGCTCGAATTCCGATTATGTTACGCCTGCGGCTCATCCGGCTTTCCGCGGCTATGAGCTGTTCGCGGCGCACGCATCGTCGGGCATAAAAAATGCGCTGAGCTACCGTGCGGCGATCCATCGCTGCCCGCCCTCGGACGGAGTCCACAACAACGGCTCGGATATCGCCGTCTATCTTCACGGCGGCGGAACAACGGGAAAGAGCAAGACCATAAAGCTCTCTTCAAAGGCGCTCAACGAGCTCGCCTATAAGACGGGAAAGGTCGAGCATCACAACACCCCCGGCGTCGAGTGCTCGATGATAGTCCTGCCGCTCTTCCATGCGTTCGGTCTCGGCGTTTCCATGCATTTCAGTATGTGCGAGGGCTTTTGCTGTATCCCCGTCGCACGCTTCAAGCCGCGCAAGGCAAACGAGCTTATGCGCGAATATAAAATTTCGTTCATAGTCGGCGTGCCGAATATGTATAAAAAGATGTTCGAGCAGAAGAACTTCGAGGGAAAGCATCTGCGGAATTTAGAGCTGCTCTTCAGCGGCGGCGATATCGTGACCGAGCAGTTCCTCGATATGTTCAACTCGACTATCGCAAAATGGGGCGGCAAGGGCAGACTCTTCCGCGGCTACGGGCTTACCGAGGTCAGCTCCGTCTGCTGCGCGAATACATATGCCGATTTCAAGCGCAATTCCGTCGGCAAGCCGTTTTATGGTATGCGCGTCGAGATATGGGATAAGGACAAAAAACGCCTGCCCGCAAATACCGTCGGCGAGATAGCCGTCTCGGGCTCGACTCTTATGGAGGGCTATTTAAACGAGCCGACAAGCGGAGTCTATACCGACGACAGCGGCGTGCGCTGGGTGCTCACTGGCGACCTCGGCTATATCGATGAGGACGGCTTCCTGTTCTTCACCGGCCGCAAAAAGAGACTTATTATCATCTCGGGCTATAACGTCTATCCGTCCGATATCGAGGAAAAGGTCATCGGCGTCGCCGGGATAACCGAGGCTTGCGCCGTTCAGGGCTATATCGAGGCGAAGCCGATAGTCAAGCTCTATGTCGCGCTCGACAGCGAGCCGGAGAACAAGAAGAAAAAGATTGAAGAAATAAATGAATTCTGCAGCGAAAATCTGCCGCGCTTCTCGCGCCCGACGAAGATCATCATTCTTGACGCTCTGCCGCGCACCCGGATGGGCAAGGTCGATTTCATGAAACTCTGCGACCCCGCGCCGACCGAAAAACGCCGCGAGCGCGAAAAGGCAGAAAAGCAGGAAGCGAAGCAGTAAACCGCACGAAAAAACATATACTAAAGACCGATCTGTATGCCTTGCAGAACGGTCTTTTTTCTTTTTGAGACAGTCGACTTGACTTTTGGCGGCGTTTTGCATATAATAAGACTGCATTTGCGTTTCAGTGCCGTTTGTGTAATATTGAGAAAGGAAATTTGTCAAACCGTTTTAAAATTTTTCGGTCATAAAAATAGCGCCGGGTCTGCAAGCACTGAAGGCTGCGAGCCTTTGCAGATGACGAGGAAGAAGTCATCGAAATTTTCGGCGGATGCTTCTTGCCCCATAAGTGCGGGGGACACAGGCTCTCTTATAAAACAGCGCAGCGACGCGCAGACAGAGGGGAGAGCAATGCACAAATATTTTTGTAAAGGAAAAACAGAATATGTGTGGAATTGTTGGTTACATTGGAGATAACAGTGCGTCTCCGATATTGATCGATGGTTTGAAGAAGCTGGAGTACAGAGGTTACGATTCGGCGGGCATCGCCGTATGCCGAAACGGGAAGATAACCACTGTCAAGACGAAGGGCAGGATAAGCGACCTTCAGCAGAAGCTCGACGAAGTCGGCACCCCGCAGGGGAGCGTGGGTATAGGTCATACCCGCTGGGCGACCCATGGCGCGCCGACCGATGCAAACGCCCATCCTCATTCGGGTTCGAGCGGACGCGTCACCCTCGTCCATAACGGCATCATCGAAAACTATCTTGAACTCAAAGCCGAGCTTGAAAAGCAGGGCAGGCAGTTTAAGTCGCAGACCGACACGGAGGTTCTCGCTCAGCTTTTCGACAGCCTCTATGACGGAAATCCGCTTGAGACCATGCTGAAAGTTATAAAGCGCGTTCGCGGCTCTTATGCCGTCGCGGTGCTGATGAGCGATCATCCGGATGAGATACTTGCCGCCAAAAAAGACAGCCCGCTGATAGTCGGCATCGGCAGCGGGGAGAACTATCTCGCCTCCGATATCCCGGCTCTGCTCAAATATACACGCGACTGCGCCGTCATGCAGGACGGCGAGATTGCGATAGTAGGCAAAACTTCGGTTGGATTTTTTGATTCCGACGGCAAGCCGATAGACAAAAAACTCATGCATATAACCTGGGATGCGGACAGCGCCGAAAAGGGCGGCTATAAGCATTTCATGAAAAAAGAAATAGCCGAGCAGCCGAAAGCCGTGCGCGATACGCTCGGCGGCAGAATAGTTGACGGAAAAGTTAATCTTCCCGAGCTCACCCTCAGCGACGAGCAGATAAAAAACATCGGCGTAATTCATATCGTCGCCTGCGGCAGCGCGTGGCATGTCGGAATGACCGCCAAATATCTGATAGAGCGTTCGGCGGGGATACTCTGCGAGTGTGACCTCGCGAGCGAATTCCGCTACAGACACCCCGTTGTCCGTGATAACGATCTTTGCATTGTTATCAGCCAGTCGGGCGAAACGGCGGACACCCTGGCGGCGCTCCGCGAAGCGAAGAGCAGGGGCGCGCACACGGTCTCAATAGTCAATGTCGTCGAGAGCACGATTGCCAGAGAGAGCGACGATGTTATATACACCATGGCGGGACCCGAGATAGCCGTCGCCACAACAAAGGCGTTTTCGGCTCAGCTCGCCGCAGTCTATCTGCTTGCCCTGCGCCTTTCAAGGGCGGTCGGCAGGCTCGATGAATCGGAGGAAAAGCGGCATTGCGAAGCACTTTTACGCCTGCCCGAGCAGATTGAACAGATACTCAAAAATGAAGAGCTGTTCAAGCCCGTCGCCGAGCGGTTCTCAAAGGCTTCGAGCATATTTTTCATCGGGCGCGGGCTTGATTATTCAATTTCGCTCGAGGGCTCATTGAAGCTCAAGGAAATATCCTATATCAAGTCCGAGGCATACGCCGCCGGCGAACTCAAGCACGGCACGATATCGCTCATAGAGCCGGGAACTCCCGTGTTCGCCGTTGCAACTCAGCCCGATCTCTTTGAAAAGACCCTCGGCAATATCCGCGAGGTCAAGAGCCGTGGCGCATATGTTGCGGCGCTCGTCGGTGAGGACTGCGAGAACGCAGGCGAGTTTTCGGATGTCGCCATAAAGGTGCCGAGTACTCTGCCTGAATATATGCCCTCGCTCAATGTCGTTCCGCTCCAGCTTATAGCCTATTTCACGGCGGTCGAGCGCGGATGCGATGTCGATAAACCGCGAAATCTTGCGAAGAGCGTAACAGTCGAATAAATATAAAAATCCGCAGCGAAGAAAAATTTGCTGCGGATTTTTTGTCTGATAAGTTTACTTCGCGCGAAGTTTATGTTATCTTTATATACATCATATATCATATATCCGAAAGGAAAGCAGATATGAAGAAGAATGACGATTACATAAAGCGCGCGGCGGCGGTCGTGCCGAGCGAGCGTCAGCTCAAGTGGCATGAGCTCGAGTTCTATGCCTTCATCCATTTCGGCATGAACACATTCACGAACTCCGAGTGGGGCAACGGTAACGACGACCCGGTGCTCTTCAATCCCGAGAAGCTCAACGCGAATCAGTGGGCGGCGGCAGTGCGTGCGGCGGGCATGAAGGCCATTATCCTGACCTGCAAGCACCACGACGGCTTCTGCCTGTGGCCGAGCGCATATACGGACTACAGCGTCAAGAGCAGCAAATGGAGAGACGGACAGGGTGATGTCGTGCGCGAATGCGCCGAAGCGTGCAAAAAATTCGGTCTCAAGTTCGGCGTCTATCTTTCACCGTGGGACAGGCACGATCCCCGCTACGGCGAGGGCGAAGCGTATAATAAATATTTCAAGAACCAGCTGCGCGAGCTGCTGACTAACTACGGCGATATATTCTGCGTCTGGTTCGACGGCGCATGCGGCGAGGGCAAGAACGGACGCAAGCAGGAATATGACTGGCAGGGCTACTATGACCTTATACGCGAGTGTCAGCCCGAGGCGGTCATTTCCGTCACGGGTCCAGATGTCCGCTGGTGCGGAAACGAGGCGGGAGTCTGCCGCAAGAGCGAGTGGAATGTCGTGCCGTATTATTACAGCAATCAGGAGCTGATAGCTGCCGCGTCTCAGCAGACCGCGGAGAAGCCGCCGAAGAGGATAAGCGCTACCACGCTCGACCTCGGCAGCCGCAAGGCTATAAAAAATGTGTCGAAGCTCATCTGGTATCCCGCAGAGGTTGATGTCTCGATAAGAAAAGGCTGGTTCTATCATCTCAACGAGGACTATGAGGTGAAGCCGCTGTCGAAGCTTATGGAGATCTATTATAACTCCGTCGGTGCGAATGCGAGCTTGCTGCTCAATATCCCGCCGAACAAGGACGGTCTGTTTGCCCAGCGCGATGTCGAGACGCTGCTCGCCATGGGCGCGCAGCTTCAGATTGATTTCAACGAGGATCTGGCGGACGATTCGATAATGACCGACTCCTGCCATCTCGATGAGGAGCATCGCGGTCAGATGGCTCTGACCCACACCACCGACGAGTATTGGCACTCGGGCTTCGATCCCGACCATGCGACCCTGACTCTCGACCTCGGCGACGATTACGATATCGACAAGATCGTGCTCTCCGAGCATATCGCGACAGGTCAGCAGATAGAAAAATTCTCGCTCTACGGTCAGATAAACGGCAAGTGGAAAAAGATATTTGCCGGCACCGTCATCGGCTCTAAGCGCATCTGCCGCTTTGAAGAGGCGAGAATGCAGTATATAAAACTCGTTATCGAGGAGACCCGCTGCTTTGCGACTATCGCGAGATTCGAGGCATATTAAAAGACATAACAAAACCGTCCCGTGGCAAAAGCTTCGGGACGGTCGATTTTTTATCTTACTTTTTGTTCGATTCAATCAACTCTTTTATGAGCTTGTATGTGTTCTCGCCGAATCTGATTACGCTCGGTCTGGTGTCGACTTCGGGAAGTGCGCCCGCGGGGACAAGCGTCTTGTGTCCGTCGCACGCCATGAACTGCGGGAACGCCGCGTTCGAGGTGACGGTGGGCTGGCCGTCCGCAGTCAGAAGATAATATACAAATTCGTTGTATGCGTCGCAGAAATCGTTGTGGTCCTGATATCTGACGAACCATGTCGAATCGGGGAAGACACAGGTGGAGGCGTCAACGAGCAGATCGCTTGAAAGATATTTGTTCGTGCTGTCCGCCTTGAGCGTCTCTCCTATGGGTGCGCAGGTCGCGCCGAGCGAGCCGAACTTTGTGTCGATGAGCATATCGGTCTGGTCAACGCAGTTGTCATATACCGGGATGGGTGCTATCGCGTATCCCATGCTCACGCAGACTGCAAGACCGTTCTTCTGCTCCGCTTTGAGCCTGTCGCCGAGACCGACCTGAACGCCGTAGTGGTAGCCGTCGGTGAGCTTTGTCAGAGCCGAATATTTGTCTCCGGTGTCGGAATAGAGAGATTTCTTCGCATTTTCATAGTATGCGTCGGGCACGAAGCTCCAGACGCCGGGCATGGTGGTTATTATCTCTGTCAGGCAGTCGTCATAGAGCGCGTCAAGATCCTCTTCAAGGATGTTGTTGACGAGGCACAGCAGCATATCGACTATGAACGCGTCCTTGAGCACGGAGAAGAGACTGCTGACGAAATCGCCCGTCGTGTCTCCGCCGAGGAAGGTTTCTATGAACAGCTCAAATGCGTCCGCCTTGCCTTTGACGTCGAGATTCTTTGTGAAAAGATTGCCTACGAGCGTTATTCCCTGGAACGCGCCGCTGAGGAAAACTACCTTTTCAACATCCTCGGAGCCGTAGAGCGAAATGTACGAAGCCGCGACGCAGGTACCCTCGCTGTGTGCGCAGAGCACTACCTTGTCGTGGCGGGTGACTGCCTTTACTTCTTCGATATATTTTTCAAGTTCGCGTGCGCTTTCAACGGGGTCGAGTCTCCAGTCGTAGCCGAAGATGTAGCGCCCGCCGTCGTTTTCGCCCTGATACTGACCGTGGATATCCCTCTTGTGAATATCCGTGTCGGTCGGCGTCTGATATGACTTTGCCGATATCTTCGCCGTGCCGTCCGGGTTGCACATCATGTTCCCCATGAGCCTGAACAACGCTTTCGAAAGCAGGGAGCGGAACAGCTCGTGTTCGCCCGCGGCGAGAGCCGCGAATGCGCCGGCAAGGCTCGGAATGGCGCTGACTATCTCAACGGCGCCCATCGGGAAAACAGCGCTCTGTGTGCCGTCACCGTTGTCGTGATAGAGCTCGGTGCCGAAGCCGTTGACCATAACGACGGGCGGCGTGTCGCAGCTGCACTGTGCGCTGTCCGCAAATGCGCCTGCGGGCAGCATGATGAGCATAATTGCCGCAAGAATGAATGATACCGCTTTTTTCATGTTTGCTCCTCCTTATATGCCGAACATTAAAATCCGAAGAAAGAGGGCACAAGGTAGGTGATGACGGACATGATTATTCCCGCAATAAGAATGCCCAGGGCAATTATCGGGAAGGATTTCTTTATCCTCATGTCGGTCAGGGCAGCTATCAGTGCTCCGGTCCAACCGCCCGTTCCGGGCAGGGGAATGGCAACGAATAAAAGCAGACCCCAGTCGCGCCAGCGTTTGACTTTTTCGCTGTTTCGCATTGAGCGTATCTCAAGCTTTTTGATGATCTTTGAAAAGACCGGCTTGTCGCGCAGAAATTGGAATATCTTGCGTATGAAAAGCAGGATGAACGGGATCGGCAGAATGTTGCCGAGATAGCATATGGCGAACGCACGCCAAAAATCAACGTGCAGCAGCTTCGCCGCTATCATGCCGCCGCGCAGCTCGAGAACCGGCAGCAGCGATACGAGAAAGATTATCAGTTCGTTAGGGATCTTGTTCTGAAAAAAGTCAACGAGACCCTGAGCGAATTCTTCAGTCATGTTCTTTTCCTTTCCTTTTCGGCGTTTTTGCGCCGTCAGTCATCGGTTTCAAAAATTCCGTGCTTGTCCATAAAACGACGCGCGCTCTTCAAAATCGCCTTGTCGTTTTCAAATTTCAGCGTTTCGAGCGCTTTGTCGAAGCCGAGCCAGATATAGTCGTCTATCTCCTCGCGCTGAATTATCGTCTCTGTGTCTTCGGTTTTTGCCAAAAAGATAGTTACGCTCTTTTCGACCTTGCCCTGAATCGTGTAGTCGGATTTTGCGGTGAAGTCCGGGATGATGTCGATGTGTATCCCGGTCTCTTCAAGAACCTCGCGCCGTGCAGTCTGCTCGGGCGTCTCGCCGCGCTCCATGTGACCTTTGGGAAATCCCCAGTGGGCGCTGCGGCTGTTCTTGATGAGAAGAAGTCTGATCTCGCCGTTTATTCTGCGGCATACGACGGCACCGCACGAGCGCTCGTAGAGACACTCGAGGCGGTATGTGCCCTCGGGCTCCGCAAAGGCGAGCGCATCGGCTATCTGATAGCCGATAAAACGCATATTTTTCGGCGCAACGACAAGTATGCCCTTGCGCTCTCCCTCTCTGTATAAAACGGCAATTGTGCGCCCATCAAAGTGTCTGACGGGATGATGAACGCCCATGATATAGGCGCCTGCGAAGCGGTTGTCAAACTGCCGCCTGCCTTCAAGAGAGCCGAAATTGAGGGAATATCTGTATCCATACTGACGGTTCAGGGAGCCGACCGGGTTTGTTATTCTGACTCTGACGAATTTACCTAACAAAGGTCATGCCCTCCCTATATTCGGCGAGATTTGCTTTGTTCGCAAACTCCCCAATTTTGAATTTATGTTATCTATTATACTTATTTTGCCTCCCGATTGCAATAGCGCCGATATAATTTTGGAAAATAGCGCTTCCCACTGTACTGACACCTTGTTAAATTTGTCGATATGTGATAAAATCAGTAATAATTGATTTTTTATCCCGGGCGCGCAGAGATGCACGACCCGGAAGGAGGGTAACTTTTGCAGAAGATACTTATCGCGGACGATGAGGCGAAGATACGCCGCATTATCAGGGATTTTCTCACCGCCAAGGGCTTTGAAACTGTCGAGGCGGAGGACGGTGCGCAGGCTCTGCGCGTTTTCTCGGAAAACAGCGATATAGCCCTGGCTGTGCTCGATATAATGATGCCGGAGATGAACGGCTGGGAGGTCTGCCGCAAGATTCGCGAAACCTCCGATGTCCCGGTCATCTTCCTGACTGCGCGCGGCGAGGAGTTCGATGAGCTCGAGTGCTTCGAGTGCGGCGCGGACGATTTCATAACAAAGCCGTTCAGCCCCACTGTGCTCGTCAAGCGTATCGAAGCGCGATTAAAGCGCACTGCGGACAACCCAACCGATAAGATAGTTATAGACGGTCTCGTTATTGATGTTGTGGCTCATTCCGTCGTCTGCGACGGGCACGAAATCGAGCTGACTCATAAAGAATACGGCATTCTTCATAAGCTCGCTTCAAACCGCGAGCGGGTGTTCTCGCGCGAGCAGCTGCTCGACGATATCTGGGGCTTTGACTTCCTCGGCGATTCGAGAACGGTCGACTCCCATGTTGCGCGCCTTCGCACGAAGCTCGGCGATTGGGGCAGCTGCCACCTGCGCACGGTCTACGGCGCAGGATATAAGATAGAGGTGAACTGAGTTTGAGCCGTCGGTCGGCAAGAAAAAATGACAGAATCAGAAAATCGGGACGGCGCATGGCTTTCGAGCTCATCACCGTCCTGATAGTACTTGCCGCAATACTTGTCGCACTGCGCCCCGGCGTGCTGCTCAACTCTGTCTATGCCTTTGCGGAGATAATGAATATGCAGAGCATCCGCGAGTCGCTCGACAACGAGGATCCGGCGTCTTACGAATATTATCAGCAGTTAGCCTCTGTCTCTGACAACAACTATTATATGATTGAGGTCTTTGACCCCGACGGCAACACGGTCTATTCAAATCGCGAAAAGTTCTTGTATTCCGGCGACGGGGACAGCGTCTATTACCGAACCGCCGAGAGCATGTACACTACCGGACGCAGCGTGCGCGTGTTCGATCTTTTTGACGACAGCGCAAGCTTTGACGAATATGAATATCAGGACAGCGAGGCGAGCGGATATTACAGATACCGCGTCGAGCTCAAAAACGGCGATACCCTGCGCCTGTGGCTGCCATATTATCAGGTCGAGCGAAACGCCCATACGGCGTCATTCCTTCTGACCGCCTTTGCGCTGATATCAGCCGCCGTGGCGTGCGCGATTATACTTTATTCGAATCTGCGTTTCTCGCGCCCCGTTGCGGCGATGGCGGAGATAACGGAGTCCATGGCAAAGCTTGATTTCTCCAAGAAATGCGTCAGCTATCCGCAGACGGATGTTCAGAATCTCGGACAGAATATCAATATACTCTCCGAATCCTTGAGCGAAACGCTCGACGAATTGCAGGATAAAAACGAAAAACTGACCGAAGAGCTTGAGCACAGCGCGCTTGTCGACGAGTCGCGAAAGAGCTTCATCGCCAATGTCTCGCATGAGCTCAAGACTCCTATAGCCATTATTCAGGGCTACGCCGAGGGACTCAAGCTCGGCATAAACAGCGACCCCGAGGGCAGCGAGGAATACTGCGACATAATCCTCGAGGAGACCGGCAAGATGAACCGCATAGTCATGGAACTGCTTAATCTTGAAAAGCTCGAGAGCGGCTCATATGTCCCGACGCGCGAAAAGCTCGATCTGAGCGTGATGATAAAAGGTCAGCTTGCGGCGTTCTCGATGATGTTCAACGATAACGGAATAAAGCTCATCGACCGCATCCCGGACGGGTTGACCGTCCACAGCGACGAGCGGACTATACTGCTCGTGCTCCAGAACTTTCTGTCAAACGCCGTGTCGAATATCGGCGGCAAGAAGATAGTTCAGCTGACGGTTGAAGACAATCTGAACACATACAGGGTCAGCGTCTATAACTCCGGCGATCCGATAGCTGAGGACGAGCTTGACAAAATATGGTACAGCTTCTACAAATCCTCAAAGAAGCGCAAGAACGAGGATTTTCATTTCGGGCTCGGTCTGCCGATAGTCAAAGCCATCCAGAAGCGGCTCGGCAGAGAGTGCGGCGTTGTCAACGAACACGGCGGTGTGCGCTTCTGGTTCGATGTGGATAAGTGAGCGAGGTTGAATAAACGGCTCAAAGATGATATAATCAAATGAAGAGTTCAACGCAAAGCGGCGATTTTATAAATATGGGAGATCTTGTTATGGCTATTAAAAACAGGAAAAAAAGAATAACGGCGAGGATATCGGCTCTGCTGCTTTCGGCGGCAATGCTCTGCTCCCTGAGCGCGTGCTCCGACCCCGTCGCCGTGACGAAAATAAAAGGCACGCCCACCGAGGCGGGTGCTGCGGAATCGACTCTGCTCCATTCCGTCGGCGATAAAGCCAATCTTCAACAGGTCGGCAAATCCGGACTTATCGAGCTGCTCTTTGACGAGAGCACATATTCCGTCTGCGTCGCCGATCTTTCCCATGACGACAGCGAAAAGCTCTGGTCTGCGCTCCCGACTCAGGAGAATTCGGGCGCCGCAACGGCGACCCTTGAAATAGTCAGCGGAGACACACTCTATAAGCTCAACACTCAGGATAACAGTGTGTCGTTCCAGAATGCCCAGTGCAGCTTTGCCGACGATGCTCTGAGTGTCACTTATATTCTCGCTCCCGACAGCGGTACGGCACACAAAGAAAAATATGATAAAGATGATATAGCTTTCAAGCTTGTTGTCAATTATCAGATAAAAGACGGCAGCGTCTATGTCAGTGCAAAATATGAAAATCTCGTTGCGGATTCCGACGCAAAGCTCACGAAGCTCAGCCTTCTCAATTTCTTCGGCGCTTATTCCGAACCTCAGCAGGGCGACTATATCTTCGTCCCCGACGGCAGCGGCGCGCTCATAAAGACCGACACGAGAGACGATTCGTTTGACAGCGAACTGAGCTTCCCGATTTACGGCGACGATGCGGCATCCGGTCACGCAAACGGCGGCACCGCAAACGCGCTTATTCCCGCATACGGCATGAAGCAGGGGAACAACGCCTTTGTCACAATAATAAACAGCGGCGATGCAATAGCCACCGTCAGCGCGGACAGAGTCAGAGGCGGCAACGATTTTTACGAAGCGGGCGTGTCGTTCGATATCACGCCCTGCACCGAATCAAAAGGAAAGTTCTATATGAGCTCTGAGTCGTATGACGGCGATATCGGACTTTGCATACGCTTCCTCGGCGGCTCGAACGCGGACTATACAGGCATGGCGGCTGCGGCTCGCGAACAGCTGATAAGGGAGAGAATACTCTCGACAAGAACGGTCGAGGAGCAGGAGTATCTGCCGCTTGATTTGACCGTTATCGGCGTCTCGGACGATACTCTGTTCTCGTTCAAGCGCCTGAATCTCAGAAAAGAAAAGACCTTCACCGACTTCGAGCAGGCTCTCGATATGCTCACGCGAATGAAGTCGAAAGGCATAAATTCAATAAAGCTGCGCTACAAAGGCGCGCTGAGCGGCGGAACGGATCAGTCGAGCATAATGACTGCGTCTCTGCTCGCCCGCCTCGGCACTCGCTCCGACCTCAAAGATCTTGTCGAATATGTCAACGCGCAGAACATGGAGATGTATCTCGATGTCAATCTGCTCTCTGCGGCAAAGGGAGACTCGTTCTCTTCCGGCAGGACTGCGGGCAGCATCTTCGGCAAAAAGGCGGAATACAATGCAATAAATAACAGTCCGCTCGGAAAAGATAAATACGCAAAGCGCCTGCTCGGCATGAAGTATGTTGAAAAATCGATAATCGAGATACTCAAAGACACAAGATTTTCCCAGTTTACGGGCTTCTGCCTCAACGATGTCGGCAGTCTGCTCTATTCCGATTATAAGAACGGCTTTAACCGCCAGGAGAGCGCGGAAATGATATCCGAACAGCTCCCGTCGCTGACTGCGAATATGAAGCTAATGACCGACACGGGTAACTTCCGCGTCATAAAGAATGTCAGCTTCATTTCGCATCTGCCGACCTCCGCGTCGCAGAGCCGCTCGGCATATGTCAGCGTGCCGTTTTTGCAGCTCGTTCTCCACGGAATAGTCGGCTATTCCGGCGAGCCGCTCAACTTCAGCGAAAACGCCAAAACCTCGTTCCTGCGCTGTGTCGAATACGGTGCGAGCCCCGCTTATGAGTGGACGTATTCGGACACCTATGCAGGCAAAAAGAATAAGTCCGACGAGGACAGCACGGATACAGTCGGAGTCTATTACGAAAACTGGATAGCCTCGGCTTCTGAGCTCTATGAACGCGCCGATGCGGCGCTCAAGGATCTTCAGGCTGCTCGCATGACTTCGCACAGCGAGATAATGAGCGGTGTGTTCTGCACGGAATACGACACGGGTGCAAAGATTTATGTCAACTATACGGAATCCGATGTGACCGTCAGCGGTATAACCGTCCCGGCAGGGGACTTCATCAGAATCAACTGATAACAGAAAAGGAGTGTAAATATGCCCTATATCAGCACTAAAACAAACATTGAACTTGCAAAAGAAAAGCAGGATGCACTTGCCGCAGAATACGGCAGGATAATCTCTCTCGTCCCCGGAAAGACAGAGCGCTGGCTCATGCTCTCGTTTGACGATAAAATCTCGATGTATTTCGGCGGCAAGGGCGATGAGCCCATGGCTTATATCGAGCTGAGCCTTTTCGGCGGCGCGTCGGATGCAGTTTATGATAAGCTGACTGCGGCTATCTGCGACGCAGTCTCCGCGGAGACGGGGATAGCTCCCGCCAATATCTATGTCAAATACGAAGAGGCTGAGCACTGGGGCTGGAACGGCTCAAATTTCTGATATTACAAAAAAGCAAGGCGCGAATCGAACGATTTTTCGGTTCGTGCTTTTTGTTTTTGCGTGAAATTTATTGCCCGGCAAATTGACTGTGTAAGTATACAAAAATACCAAATTTATGCACGAATTATATTTCAAGTTCTGTATTGACAGTTCGAATATATCAACATATAATTAAACCAATAATAAGAAGATGGGAAACGGAGGGGCAACTTTGAAAAAGCGCGATTTGATAGTGACGCTTTTGTATTTTCTTGATATGGCTGTGCTGATACTTTCGGTCATGTTTTCCATATGGATGCGAAACGAATTTCGGGTTGAAGCACTTGCGAAAGAAATCACCCGCGGCAGCTTTTGGCTGAGTATGGTCGTGCTTGCCGTTATATATGCCTGCGTGTTCACGTTGTCGAGGACCTATCAGGTGCTCTGGGAGTATGCCTCCATGCGCGACGCGTGCATAGTTGCGGTGTGTGCCATGAGCTCGTCGATAGCTTTCGCTCTTATCCGCACTGCGCTGAAATTTCCGTATTTTGCGCCGAGCATATATATTATGGCGGTACTGCTTTCGGGCGCCGGCGTGGTGGCTGTCAGAATGGTGCTCAGAACGCTCAGACGCAAGCCGTGGAAGGGCATTACGCCCAAGTCGAACCGCAACAACACTATGATAATCGGTGCCGGCGACGCTGCAAATATATTGATCCACGAGATAAAAACAAGTCCCGCTATGGAATATTATCCGGTTTGTATTCTTGATGATTCGCCGGATAAAAAGCGCAGCACTGTATACGGCGTTAAAGTCATAGGCAAATGCGATAAGATAGAGGAAGTTGCCGAAAAATATAATATCAAGACCATAATCTTCGCCATTCCGTCTGCGACCCCGGAGCGTAAGGGTGAGATTCTTCGCCGCTGCTCAAAGACGGGCTGCGTTGTCAAGACGCTCCCGAGCATCGGGCAGATGATAGATAAGAAGATGGGACTTTCAAATATCCGTTCCATCAATATAGAAGATCTTCTCGGCCGCCCGCCGATAAAGATAAAGCTCGATTCTGTCATGGACTATGTCAGTGGAAAGACGGTTCTCGTCACTGGCGGCGGCGGATCGATAGGCAGCGAGCTCTGCCGTCAGATAGCGGAGCATTCACCGCACAAGCTCATAATTTTCGATATCTATGAGAACAACGCTTATAATATCCAGAACGAGCTTCTGCGCACTCATCCGGAAGTCGATGTCAAGGTGCTCATAGGCTCCGTAAGAGACAGCAAACGCCTTGAATCCGTGTTTGCAAGATATCATCCGAATATCGTCTACCATGCCGCGGCGCATAAGCATGTGCCTCTTATGGAGGACAACCCCAACGAAGCTGTCAAGAACAATGTTTTTGGCACTCTCAAAACCGTTCGCGCGGCGGACAAGTTCGGCACGGAACGCTTTGTGCTTATCTCAACAGATAAGGCTGTCAACCCCACGAATATCATGGGCGCGACAAAGCGTATCTGCGAGATGATAGTCCAGACCTACAACAAGCATTCGGATACCGAGTTTGTCGCCGTTAGATTCGGCAATGTCCTCGGCTCGAACGGCTCGGTTATCCCGCTTTTCAAGGATCAGATAGCAAACGGCGGTCCTGTAACCGTCACTCACAAGGATATCATCCGTTATTTCATGACCATCCCCGAGGCTGTGTCCCTTGTTCTTCAGGCGGGCGCTTCCGCAAAGGGCGGCGAGGTATTTGTGCTCGATATGGGCGAGCCTGTGAAGATAGTCGATCTCGCGGAGAATATTATCAGACTTTCGGGCTATACGCCATATAAGGACATTGATATAAAATTCATCGGTCTGCGTCCGGGTGAAAAGCTCTATGAAGAGCTGCTCATGGACGAAGAGGGACTTGAGGCGACCGCGAATAATCTCATACATATCGGAAAGCCCATTGATATAAATGAGGATGATTTTTTTGCGGGTCTCGAGGAGCTCAGCGAGATAATGTATGATGACAATGCCGATGTGCGTAGGGTCGTCAAGAAAATAGTCAAAACATACAAAGAGCCGGGCAAGGATACTCCCGCCGTCACTTTCCTCAAGAAAGAGGAGGAGATGGTGCTCGAGAGCGAGCGCGTTGCCGTGCCCGTGGAATAAAAATGTTATCAGCAGTACGACTTTTTGCCGTATTGCTGATTTTTTATGCGCAAAAGTTGCTTGAATATTCAAAAAAACGCTTACTTCTCGTTATTTTTTATATGACTGATATAAATCTGTTTTCAACACAAAAGACTGTTGAAAATTTTCATATATATTGGTATAATTAAAGATAGGTAAATGCGCCCTCGTGCTGCACGGCGCAGGATTCTTTCTGGAGGGATATTTTTTGTATAAAGGTGTCAAAAGAGCTCTCGATGTAACATTTTCTCTCATAGGCACGGCTGTGTCCTCGCCGATCCTTCTCGCCGTCGCTGCGGCGGTGAAGCTTGATTCAAAAGGTCCCGTGATTTTCAAGCAGGAGCGCCTCGGAAAAGACGGAAAAGTTTTTGAAATGTACAAGTTCCGCTCGATGTGTGTCGGTGCGGAGCATATGGGAACGGGTCAGTATTCGTATAAGGGCGACAGCCGCGTGACTCGCGTCGGAAAAATAATAAGAGCGACCAGCCTTGATGAGCTGCCGCAGTTCATAAATATTCTCAAGGGCGATATGAGCTTTATCGGTCCGCGCCCGACGCTCACATATCATCCGTGGAAGCTCGAAGAATATACCGATTTTCAGCGCAGACGCTTTGAAGTGCGCCCGGGAATAACGGGTCTTGCGCAGGTTCACGGCAGAAAAGCGATAGACTGGAACGACAGAATAAAGTACGATGTCGAATATGTCGACAATCTCTCTCTCGGACTCGATTGCAAAATTCTGTTCCAAACCGTCTGGAATGTCCTGACAATGAAGGATAACGACAATGTTGGCAAAACTTCTCAGACGAAGGAGAACAAAGATGCTTAAGCTGATGTACATAACAAACAGTCCCGAGGTCGCTTCGATAGCGGACGGAGCGGGCGTTGACAGAATATTTATCGACCTCGAACAGTACGGCAAAGAGAAACGCCAGAAAAACTGGGATTCCGTGAAGTCGAAGCACAGCATTTCGGATATCCCGAAAGTGAAATCGGCGGTCAAAAACGCGCAGATATTCGTGCGCACCGACCCGATTTTTGACGGCTTTTCTGATGAACTCGAAGGCGTTCTCGCCTGCGAGCCCGATGTTGTCATGCTGCCGTATTTCAAAACCGTCCGCGAGGTCGAGACTTTTATAAAAGCGGTCGACGGCAGAGCGACCACTTCGCTTTTGCTCGAAACCAAAGAAGCCGCAGAGCAGATAGACGATATAATCTCCGTCGGCGGCATCGATGAAATACATATCGGTCTCAACGACCTCTCCCATTCTTACGGCAAGAAGTTCCTCTTTGAAGAACTGGCGGACGGCACTGTGGACAGACTCGTTGAACGCTTCAAAGCCGACGGGATCAAGAACTACGGCTTCGGCGGAATAGCTTCGCTCGGAAGCGGACTTCTGCCGGCAGAGATGATAATCCCCGAGCATTACAGGCTCGGCTCGAACTGCGCGATACTTTCCCGCGCATTCTGCGATGTATCAAAGGTCGGCGATATCGACGAGATACGCCGCATCTTCGGCGAGGGTGTGAGCGCAATACGCGATTACGAAAAAAAGTGCGCCGCCATGAGCGAACAGGAGCTTTCGGAAAATTCCGCGGCTCTCAAACAGCGCGTTGAAGAAATAGTCAGCAATATGCAGCAGTAAAACGATTGGAGAATAACCGATGAAAGTTTTATTCGTCGCCACGGTGCGCAGCCATATCGGGCAGTTTCATATGCCGTTCATCCGCGAGCTCAAAGCCCACGGAGCCCAAGTCGATGCCGCGTTCAAGGACAATTCTGCGGACAAGCCGGGACTCGATCTGTCGGCAATCGACAAAACATTTGAAGTCCCGTTCGAGCGTCAGCCTCTGAGGCCCGATAACATAAAGGCATATAAAACGCTCAAAAAAGTTATCGACAGCAATAACTACGATGCCATACATTGCCACACTCCGATGGGCGCGGTCATTGCCCGCCTGGCGGCAAAGGGTGCTCGCAAAAAGGGAACAAAAGTAATTTATACGGCGCACGGTTTTCATTTCTTCAAAGGCGCGCCGCTCAAGAATTGGCTGTTATTTTATCCTGTTGAAAAGTATCTTTCAAAATATACCGACTGCCTTATAACCATAAACAGCGAGGATTATGCCCTCGCGCATGAGAAAAAGTTCAGAGCCGGAAAGATATATCAGGTTCACGGCGTCGGTGTTGAGCTTGACCGATTTAAGGCGGTCGACGACGAAGAAAAAGCGAGACTCAGAGCTGAATACGGCTACGATAACGATACTTTTATTATGATCTATCCCGCCGATCTCTCGGTCAGAAAGAACCAGCCGATGCTCTTCGATGCGCTTCAAAAAATAGTGCAGAAGAACAAAAATGTGAAGCTGCTCCTGCCCGGTCAGCCGATAAGGCTCGAAGAGTATAAGCAGATGGTCGCCGAGCGCGGTATCGCCGAAAATGTCGATTTTCTCGGCTATCGCCGCGATATAAATAACCTCGTGGGTCTGAGCGATCTGTCGGTCGCGTCGAGCTTCCAGGAGGGTCTGCCGATAAACCTTATCGAGGCTATGGCCATGGGCAATCCGATAGTCGCCACCGACGTGCGCGGCAACAACGACGCAGTCGAGGACGGGGTCAACGGATATCTCGTTCCCGTCGGCGACAGCGGGATGATGGCGGAAAAAATACTCGAGCTTATGAACGACCGCGAGAAGCTTCGCACATTCGGCGAAAACGGTCTCGATATGGTCAGGGATTTTTCGACCGAGAATGTCAACCGCGAGATGCTGACTATCTACAGCAATCTCGGACTCATCTGAGAATAGGGGCTGCAATATGAGAATACTGCATTTTGTGCCGGATATAGGCGTCGCAAACGGCGTGATGAGCGTTGTACTCAACTATTTTCGCGCGATGCCGGAAGATATAAAATTTGACATAATGTATTTCAAGGAGTGCGAGCGCGATAGGCGCGCTGAAATAGAGGCACTCGGCGGGCGCGTGTTCAGAATAAATACGCCCGGAATAAAAAGCTTTGTCTCGTCCGAGCTTGACGGCTTTTTTGAAGAGCATAAGGGCGAATATGCGGCGGTACATATCCATGCGCCGTATATGACTTGTCTCATCGCTCCGAAAGCGAAAAAACACGGGATAAAAAAAGTGGCGGCGCATTGCCACTCAACACTGTTTTCATTGAATCCCGATAACCTGCGAAGAAATCAGCTGCTCAATGTCCCGACACGCTTTCTCGCGGACAAGCTTTTCGCCTGCGGCCGCGAAGCGGGGCGCTACTGGTACGGCAATGACAGTCGATTTACAGTTCTCCCGAATGCCATCGACTGTGCTTCCTACGCCTTTTCCTCGGAAAAGTGCAGCGCGGCGCGCGATGAATTCGGAATAGGTGACAGCACGCTTGTTGTCGGCCATGTCGGCGTGACGAGTCCGCCGCTGAAGAATCACCCTTATCTTTTGCGCGTGTTTGCCGAGATAAAGAAAGAACACCCGGATGCAGTACTTCTTATGGCGGGCGCAGAGGAGACGGATGAACTCAAAGAGCTCGCCGCGAGCCTCGGAATATCCGGGAGCGCGCATTTTCTCGGCAGACGATCTGATATTTCCCAGTTGCTCAGCGCAATGGATGTTTTTATATTCCCGTCGTTCAGAGAGGGCTTGCCCGTCTCGGTCGTCGAAGCGCAGGCGGCAGGGCTCCCGGTGCTCATGTCCGACACCGTGACTGATGAAGTCTGTATTACAGATAATATAAAGCGCCTGTCGATCGATGCCGACCCGAAGGTCTGGGCGAAAGAAATCGAAACAATGCCCGACGATCTGCGCGCCTCCGCGTTTGAAAAAGTCAGAGACTGCGGCTGGGACATAAATAAATGCGCAAAGACACTTGCTGAATTTTACGAAAGGTGAGAAAACAATGCCGAAAATACCGAAGGTGATACATTTTTGCTGGTTCGGAGGAGCCGAATATCCCGATCTCATTAAAAACTGCATGGCATCGTGGGAAAAGTATCTTCCCGAATATGAGATAGTCAAATGGAGCGAAGAGAACTTTGATGTCAACTGTAATCAGTATGTCAAAGAGGCATATGAAAACAAAAAGTGGGCGTTCATTACCGATTATGTCCGTCTCTATGCACTCTATAACTACGGCGGCGTTTATCTCGATTCCGATGTTGAGGTGCTCAAGCCTATAGACGAGTTCCTTGATAACGAAGCTTTTTCGGGCTTCGAGTCGAGAGACACGGTTCCGACCGCGATAATGGCTTCCGTCAAAGGTCAGCGCTTCATGGGCGAGCTGCTTCACGATTATGATAACAGAAAGCTTATTCTTGAAGACGGCTCGATAGATATGACGGCGAACACCGTCGTGATAACCGAAGCGTGCCTGAAGCACGGACTCAAGCAGAACGGAAAGAAACAGACTGTTGAGGGCTTCACGCTCTATCCGCCGGTGTATTTCTGCCCCAACACAATAGGGCGCATTTTCAACAAGCCTTCGAGAAAGAGCTACACCATCCACCATTCCGCGGGCACATGGAGCGATAACTGCAACCTCAATAGAACCACCATGTGGAAGGCGAAGCGGTATCTGGCGGGAAGACTGAGAGCCGTTATCGGCACTGACAATATCAAAAAGCTGAAAAGGGCACTTGGACTTTATGATAAATAAAACAGGTTTGAACGGCAGAAAGAAAGTATTGATAGTCCTCGATACATTGAGACGCGGCGGCATCGAGATAGCGGCGCTGAGATTTTGCAGGCTTCTCAAAAGCGACGATTACGAATGTACATTCCTTGTGCGCAAGGGCGAAAATATGGACGAATCGATGGTCGGCGAAATAGCCGATATCGGCGCTGAGATAATAACCAAGCCGTCCGCAGCCGATAACTATATCAAAGATTACTTCTTCCTGCTGAAAACGATGAAAGACGGAAAATATGATATAGTCCACTCGCATTTGCTGTTTTATAACGGCATAGTGATGCGCACGGCATACAAGGCGGGAGTCAGAAAACGCATAGCGCAGAGCCACGCAACGCAGGACAACCGCTCAAGAAGCCGCATTAAGAAATTTGCTACGGACATATATAAGCGCATCATGCAGCGCTGGCTCAAAAAATATGCCACGGATCTCGTCGGATGCAGCGAAAAAGCCGGAGTATATATGTGCTCGGAGAAGCTCTTCGAAAAGCGCGGCTATGTTCTGCCGAACTATGTCGATGCGGCGAAATATGAATTCAGCCCTCAGCGCAGAGCGGCTGCGCGTGAAAAGCTCGGGCTGTCGGATGAGTTGATTATAGGTCATGTGGGTTCGATCTATTGGATAAAAAATCAGACATTCCTCGTCTCGCTGCTCGCAGAGCTGCTTAAAACTGAGCCTAACTCGCGGCTTATGCTTGTCGGCGACGAGAGAGACGACGGGGAAACGCGGGCTTTAGCTGAAAAGCTCGGCGTGTCCGATAAAGTGATTTTTACGGGCAGCCGGGATGATATTCCCGATTTGCTCAACGCCATGGATGTGTTCGTGTTCCCGTCAAGGTTTGAGGCGCTTCCGATCGCGCCGATAGAGGCGCAGGCGGCGTCGCTTCCGTGCGTGACCTCTCTCGGTGTTCCCGAGGAGATAAAGGTCAACGCTGCATTTGAACGTATTTCTCTCGATGAGCCCGCTTCGCTGTGGATAGAGAAAATATGCGAATTTTCAAAACTTGACAGGGCGGCGATGGATCTCTCCGGTCTGCGCGCCCGTTACTCGGCTGAAAGCGTAAGAGAGAAGCTCTTGAATTTGTACAGTTTATAACAGAGGAGGGATAGCTATGTTGGTATATCTTGCGATAGTGGTGGTGTTCTGCGCCATTTATCCTATTGTTCCGCGAAAACATATAAGATGGCTGTTCCTGGCTCTGGTGCTTGCGCTGTCAATTATGGCGTTTTATATGAAGCCCTATGAGACCGACGATATCAGCAATTATTTTAATCAGGTGTCGATGCTCAGAAAGGGCGGCTTCAGTACCCTGCGAAGATGCATTCAAAACGGCGATAATCACTGGGACTCGCTTCCCGTTTGCGGATTTTATTTCTACCTTATCAGCCGCTTCCCGGATAACGGTATGCTTCCCGCCGTTACGATATTTTTGGCTTACGGAAGTATGTTTTGGGTGCTGTGGAGAGCTTCGCAGAGATACGAAGTGAATAAGTGGTATCTGTTTGTCGCGTCGTTCTTCATTCTGTCTACATACTGGTTCTATGATATCTGCAGCGGAATCAGAAACGGATTGACATTCACGCTCTTCTGCCTGTTCGCGTATGTCGAGCTGGTCGAAAAGAAATATAAACCGGCATGCTGGCTCGGATATCTGGCGATGTGCTTTATGCATTCGAGCGGCATACTTATGATGATGATTCGCATAGCGCTGCTGCTTTCCGGCAAGAAAAACAGCAAGTTTATGTCCGTACTCGTCTTTTTTGCGATGATACTCGGCGGAGCCGTCGTGCCCCGTCTCGGAGAGATCACCAATATAGAATATCTCCAGCTGATTTCCGAAAAGGCGGAGAGAGCCACGGCGACGAGCGGATTTGTGAACGGAACACAGTATCTTGTAAATGTATCTGTGTTCGTGGTTTCCGTATGCGTCTTCTATTATGCGGTTTATGTTATCAAAAAACAGACGGAAAAGTACGAAAGCTTTTCGGATTATATAAATTTTGTTCAGCTGATAGTCTTTTTCATGCTGGGTTCAATTACTTTCACTCTGACCTTTATCCGCTTTGCCCGTTGGGTGATTCCCGCGGTCATTTCGGCAGTCTTTATGGTCGGTATGCAGGCAAACTCAAACGCAAAAATTGAGATGCTCACCGGCAGAAAGAACAAGTCGGTAATAAAATCCGGCATGACGCTGTCCTCGAACGAGCTTGTCATCAATTTCTGCATGGTGGGTTATCTGCTTGTTCATATGTGGTACGCCTGCAACGGAACGAGCCTGATATGGCTCCATTTCAGCTAAATTTTAGGATTAGGAGACGGGCATATGATAAGCGTTATAGTGCCGGTTTATAAAGTTGAAAAATATCTTCGCCAGTGCCTCGACAGCCTCGCGGCGCAGACGCTCGACGATATTGAAATAATCATAGTTGATGACGGTTCGCCGGACGGATGCCCGGCTATATGCGACGAATATGCGGCGAAAGATGCGCGCATGAAGGTCGTGCATAAGGAAAACGGCGGTCTGCTCAGTGCGCGAAAAGCAGGATTTGCGGCTTCAAAAGGCGATTATATCGGCTTTGTCGATGGCGACGACTGGGTCGAGCCGGACACATTCCTTAATATGTACAAAGCAGTATGCGAGCATTCGCCCGATATGGTGCTCAGCGATTTTCTCTGCGATTACGGAGATCGCGCCGAACCGAGCAGCCAGTGCTTTGAGGAAGGTTTCTACGGTCGCGAACGCCTTGAAAAAGAGATATTTCCGAGAATGCTTTTTGATGGACGGTTCTACAGCTTCGGTGTCAATCCGAACTGCTGGAGCAAGCTCGTCAGAAGAGAGCTGATCGAAAAAAATCTTTTGCCCGTCGATGAGCGCATCCGAATGGGCGAGGACGCAGCGTTCATATATCCGTGCCTGCTTGATTCGCAGAGCATATCATGTGTAAAAACGCCGACTTATCATTACAGAATAACCGGGCAGTCGATGTCGACGGCATATGACGAAAAACTTAAAGATATTATTCTCCTGCCGTATAAGCGGCTCAAAGAGAAAAATGCGGCTTCTGATTTTGATATATCATCTCAGCTCGATTATTATCTTTTGTATATGGTCAATTTCCTGCTTCGAAACGAAGCAAAAAAAGCCAATTCCCATTCGAAACAGGAACGCAGAAAGGTTATTGAAAATATCTGTGCGGATGAAGATATTCGCTCTGCGGTGGCAGCAGTCGATATGGGAAAATTGCCTGCGCACACGAAGCTTCTCGCATCGGCGCTCAAACGCGGCTCTGTGTTTATGACCGAAAAATATGTTGATTTTTTGAGGATTTATATAGGAGGTTAATCTTTTGGAGGGTAACACAAAAATCAGCGTTATAATTCCGATTTATAAGGCTGAGAAATTTTTGGACAAATGTATCGGAAGCGTTGTGGGACAGACTTATGAAAACCTGGAGATAATCTTGGTTGACGACGGCTCGCCGGATAACTGCCCCGCAATATGCGACAGTTGGGCTGAAAAAGACAGCCGCATCAAAGTAGTACATAAGGAAAACGGCGGCTTGTCCTCGGCAAGAAATGCCGGACTCGATGTGGTGACGGGCGAGTATTTCGGATTTATCGATTCGGACGACTGGATTGAGAAGGATTTCTTTGAATTCCTGATAACCAATGCCCTGAAAGAGAATGCGGATATATCCCGCTGCGGACTGTATCTGGATTATGAGGATGATGACAGCTGCCACAATCAGGAGGTTCAGTATGAAACCCCGGTCGTTGTGGATAACAAGGGATATATCAATTCGATAATCGGCGGCGGATATGTTCAGGGAATATGCTGCAATAAAATCTACAGAACCGCGGCGATAGGGGACAAACGCTTCTGCGCCGAAGACGGAGTGTCTGAGGATATTATGTTCAACAACAGAATATCCAAGAATATAAAATGCGCCGTGTTCTACGATGTTCCAAAATATCACTATTTCAGAAGAAAAAATTCAATCACGATATCCGATTTCGGATACGGTTCATTTTCGATAATAAGAGCAATGAACAGCTTTTTGGCAGAATATTCGTATGACGAGGAGCTTTTCGACACTGCTGTCAACGGCTACGCCACCGCCGCGTTCACTGTTCTCAGCGGCGTTATAACGAATCAGAAATGCCTTGACAGATATGATGAACTGCGCAACGGGCTTCTCGGATTCAAAAAGCAGATACTTTTTGAAAAGCGATATCCGTTTAAGTATAAATTTAAGCTCATGCTTTTGTGGTGCAGCCCCAAACTGTATAATAAGACAATCAGAAAAGTTCGCGGAGCGTAAAGGGTGATTTTATGAACGAGCCTCTTGTCAGTGTGATAGTACCGGTCTATAAGGTCGGGAAATATCTCGATAAGTGCGTCGAAAGCATAGTCGGTCAGACATATAAAAATCTTGAAATAATTCTCGTTGATGACGGCTCGCCGGATAATTGCCCCGCCATGTGCGACAAGTGGGCAGAGCGGGACAGCCGCATAAAAGTCATACATAAGCAAAACGGCGGTGTCTCTTCTGCGCGCAATGCCGGAATAGATGCGGTGCAGGGCGAGTTTATCGGCTTTGTCGATTCCGATGACTGGCTCGAACCGGATATGTACGACTGCCTCGTGAAAAACGCGTTGGAATACAACGCCGATATATCGCGATGCGGATATTTCGTGGACTGGTCGGATCATACATCGTATGTCGGCTCAACGGAGAAAAAAATAAATCTGCCGGATGATGTTGAGGCTCGCCGCGAAATGCTCGCCACTTATCACGGAACCTCTGCGCTTTGGAACAAAGTTTACAGAGCGTCTCTCTTCGATTCCCTCAGGATAGATGAGAGCATGAAGATAACAGAGGATTGGTATATCAACTATATACTCCTGAGAAGAAGTAAAAAAGTCGTTTATGACGATATCTGCAAATATCACTATGTAATGCACAGCGATAATGCAACAAAGAGCTACAGCCGCAGCGGAAATATGGACATGCTCAAAACGATAAGCTTTTTTGAGGAGCAGGAGAACGGAGACGCGCAGACTGCGGAGCAGCTCGCTTTCGGCTATACAACAACGGCGCTGACCGCCATGAACCATATGATATCGGCGGACGACATACACTGCGAGGAATACAAAAAAGCCGCGAAATGCGTTTTGAAGTATAAAAAGAATATACTTCGCGGAAGCGGCGGCATGCGCTTGAAATTGATGCTTTTGATTATTTCCGCGAGTCCGAAGCTGTATGCAAAAGTATACGGCGCGGCGTTGAAAAGGAAGGGAAGCGAATAATATGAATCAGCCTGAGCTTATCAGCATCATTGTCCCGGTTTATAAAGTCGAGAAGTATCTCGACAAGTGCGTTGAAAGCATTGTTGAACAGACATATAAGAATCTCGAGATAATCCTCGTTGACGATGGCTCGCCCGATAATTGTTCCGCCATGTGCGACGAATGGGCGCAAAAGGACAGCCGCATAAAAGTTATACATAAAGAAAACGGCGGACTCTCGTCGGCGAGAAATGCGGGACTCGATGCCTGCACAGGGGATTATATCGGATTCGTTGATTCTGATGATTGGATTGAGCCGGATATGTACGAATATCTTCTTAATATCGGCATGAAAAACAATGCGGATGTTTCGAGATGCGAGTTCGTTATTGAAGCCGAAAATTCCGATATCACTGTCGATTCTCAAAACGATTCGGAACTCAGAGTGCTGTCCGGCGACGAGCTTATTATTGAACTGGTCAACGGTGGCTACAACGAGGGCATAATGTGCAACAAGCTCTATAAGCGCAGGCTTTTTGATTCGGTTCGCTTCAAAGAGGGTATAACTATTGAGGATTGCCTGGCAAATTATTATATATATAAACAGCAGGTCACTTTGGTTTCGTCCTCTGCCGTCAAGTATCACTATTTGCAGCGCGGCGATTCGATAACCGGAACGGCATTCTCGGAAAAAAGCTTTGATATCCTGAAAGTACACGGCGAGATAATGAATTCGTCGGCGGATAACCCGAAGATATTCGAGCATTGCCTGAAGGCATATATAAGATACAATATAATTTATCTCAGAACCTGCATCGCGTATGAGAAAAAGTTTTATCGCGACGATATGAGAAACGAGGTCAAAAAATACAGCTCGGCTATACTCCATTCGCCGATATGCGACAAAAAGCTCAAATTCAGAGTGTTCCTTATAACTTATATGTTCCCGCTCTATAAGCTGATGGTGAATGTAAAATGCCACGGCAGGGATATCATAAGAAAAATAAGACGGTAGTGTTCTTACGGGAAAGGATGCGCTTATGCAATTTATATTTGAAATAATCAGGAAGATACTCGCCAGAGTCAACTATTTCCTTTTGATTTGGAAGCTTATATTTTCAACTGCTTTCAAAAAAATTAAATACCGTGAAAAGTTTAAATTCCTTTTGATAACTCCGGAGCACTGCAATCTTGGCGACCATGCCATAGCCGCAGCTGAAAAGGCTCTTTTCAAGGACTTTTTCCTGTTTGAAATAACCGAAAGAAGCTTGGATAAATTTTTCAAGTATTTCAGACATAGCTTGAGCCTAAAGCTTCTGTTCGGGAAAAGCGACATACTGATCAACGGCGGAGGATTTATCGGTACTATCTGGCCGTACACCGATACTTTAGTGCAGCAAATCATAGAACTTCTTCCGAACAGCAGGATAACACTTCTGCCCAACACGATTTTCTTCTCCGACGACGAAGAGGACAGAAAGTGGCTGGAGGATGCCCGAAAGGTTTATAATTCACATAAAAATGTTACCGTTTGCACAAGAGAAAAGCTCTCTTATGACAATGCGCTCCTTTTGCTCGACGACCACAGCAGAGTGAAGCTCATTCCGGATATGGTGCTGTCGCTCGACGAGTGCCGCGAGGGTCAGGAGCGCAGCGGCGCGGTTCTCTGTTTGAGAAAGGACCGTGAAAAAACAATGGATGATGCCGACAGCACAGAGATTTATAATTGGACAAACAAAATCTTTGACAGTGTCAAAGAGGCCGATATGTGTCTTGATCACAATGTGCATCCCGAGAACCGTATTGAAGAGCTCGAAAAGCAGTTTGAAACATTCAGAAGAGCCGAGCTCGTGATAACGGACAGGCTTCACGGAATGATATTCGCTGCGATAACCGGTACACCGTGCGCCGTTTTCTTCAGCATGAGCCATAAGGTGAAAGGCATCTATGACTGGTGCCTGTCGGGTGTTGAGTATATACAACATGTTGAGAACTGCGCGGATATAGCCGCATTTTATGAAAAAGTCAAAGGCAGAAGCTTCAGATATGACAATACCGCTTTGAAGCCGTATTATGATGAGCTTATTGAAATCATTAAATAAGAGGTAGATAAATTGGCATCACGTACTGAAAAATCGACAAGAACCGCCGTGGCAAGTTTCCTCAATTCAACGTTGGGAAAAGTGCTTGCGTTTGTCTCAAAAACTGCGTTTATCAATGTTTTCGGGCGCGAGATGCTCGGTCTCAACGGTCTTTTTTCAAATGTTATCTCATTGCTCTGTCTTGCCGATCTCGGCTTCGGCACGGCGATGGCATACAGCTACTATAAGCCGATAGCGGAGAACGATACAAAGAAGATAGCCGCGCTGAATAAATTTTACAGCAAAGTTTATTTAATAATAGCGGGGGCGGTGTCCGTTGCGGGCGTTGCATTCGTTCCGTTCCTTGATTCTTTTATAAATCTCGATCACGAGATTGAGCATATGTATCTGTATTACGGCATCGCGGTGTTCAATACGGTCTGCTCGTACCTTTTTGCTTATAAGCAGACGCTTATTACCGCGCATCAGCACGGATATATTATTTCCAGATATACCGTTGTCACCAGCACGGTGTCCACAATTATGCAGATAGTTATCATATATGCCACGAGAAATTATATAGCTTATCTCATGGTCGGCGTTGTGTTTACTATCATAAACAATCTGATAATTTCGCATCAGGCGAATAAGCTTTATCCTTATATCAAAGAGCCCAACGAGCCGCTTTCAAAAGCGGACAGGCGCGGAATATTCGACAACATGGGTTCGATATTCTTGTATAAGCTCTCGTCGGTTATGATAAACGGTACGGATAACCTGCTCATATCAAAAATGGTCAGCACCGTTGCCGTCGGCGATTATTCGAACTATCTTATGCCGATAAATATGATAAGCAGCTACGCCAATATCCTCTTCTATTCATTTACGGCGAGCCTCGGCAATATGATGGTGTCCGACGGCAAGGAGAAGCAGTATCGGGTGTTTAAAGTTATCCAGACGATGTCCGCGTGGTTCGGAATAGTTGTCAGTGCGTGTACATATGCGCTCGTTGACGATTTCATAATCGTGTGGCTCGGCAAGGACTTCCTTGTTGATAAATATACCGTCTGCGCTATCGGCCTCAATTTCCTTCTGTCCTGCCTGCTCTATCCCATATGGATATACAGAGAAGCGGCAGGAATCTATCTGAAAACAAAGTATATAATGACTGCCACCGCAGTTCTCAATATCGGACTCTCCATACTCATGGGCAAGTGGATCGGAATGGCGGGCATAATTTTTGCGTCGGCTGTTTCAAAGCTTTTGACTTATATCTGGTATGAGCCGATTATTCTCTTTCGCGACCATTTCAAAAAGTCGGTCTGGGGATATTTTGTCTCGTTCTTTGCAACGCTGGTTATCAGCTGCGGCGCCGGATTTGGTGTGAAGCTGCTTGCCGATATGATTCCTCTCTCGGGCATACTCGGCTTTATAGTTAAGGGCATCGTGTGCTTTGCGGCAACGAATATTCTCTATTTGATTCTCTATTTCAAGAATCCGTATTTCAAAGAGCTTCTCGCAAGAGTCAAGTCGCTTGTCGGCGGCGTTATCGGAAAATTCAAAAAGGCTAAGTGAAAGTAGAATGATAAGTGTAATAATCCCGGTTTACAAAGTTGAAAAATATCTCGATAAGTGCGTCGAAAGCGTTGTTGGGCAGACGTATTCTGACCTTGAGATAATCCTTGTCGATGACGGCTCGCCGGACGGTTGCTCCGCCATGTGCGATGCATGGGCTGAAAAAGATGGGAGAATAAAGGTCATTCACAAACCGAACGGCGGTCTCTCGTCTGCGCGCAATGCAGGACTCGTCAAAGCATCGGGTGAATATGTTTTCTTCCTCGACAGCGACGATACAATATCTGCGAACTGCATTGAATTGCTCGCCGATGCCGTGCGGCACGACAACAGCGATATCTGTATCGCGAATGTCGCCAGAATAGACGAAAACGGAAAGCCAATCAAAGCTCTGCTCTTTGATTCGGACATGCTTTTTTCAAAAGACGATGTGTTCGAGGACATAGCCAAAAAAGGTCTGTTTGCCTATGTTATCTCCTGCGGCAGACTTTATCGCCGCAATTTGTTTGACGGCATATCATTTCCCGAGGGCAGACTCAACGAGGATGCGTTCGTGTATTACCGCCTCTTTGACAGGTGCAGCTGCATTTCCGTCAGAAAGGATGCTGTGTATTTTTATCTCAGCCGGCAGGGGAGTATCATGTCTGAATATACGCCGCGCAGACTCGATGTTCTCGAAGCCTTTGCCGCTCAGGCGAAGTTTTTTTCGGATCGCGGCTTTGATAAAACGGTGGAGGCTGTGCGCCGATATGCCTATGATGCGGCGGTCAATACTCTTCTCGCCAACCGTATCGGCGTGACGGATGAAAGATTCAAAACCGCGCTGAGATTTTATAAATCAATCTGCCGCCTTTGCTCAGGGGATACGGGCAGGTCGGCTGTCCGCCTGTTTTTTGCGGCGTATCCGTTCAATCTTTTTTCAAAACTTCTGCTCAGACTCAAGGGCGTTAAGAGGTGAATTCGGTGGATAAACTTCTGAGCATCATTGTTCCCGTCTACAAGGCGGAAAAGCATCTTGACAGATGTGTCGAAAGTATACTTTCGCAGACATATGGGAATATAGAACTTGTCCTGGTCGACGACGGCTCGCCGGATGCCAGCCCCGCGATGTGCGATTCATGGGCAAAGCGCGATTGGCGCGTCAGGGTGATACATAAGAAGAACAACGGCGCGTCTTCCGCGCGAAACGCCGGACTCGATATGGCGTCGGGCGAATATATCGGCTTTGTCGATGCCGATGATTTTGTAGAGCCCGATATGTACGAAACTCTGGTGAAAAACGCGCTCGAAAACAACGCCGATCGCTCCGGCTGCGGCTATTTCGATTCTTCACGCCCGGATGAAATTTCGGCTGATGGCAAAATAACAGTGCTCAGCGACAAAAACTCTATAATTGCCTATTCCGCCTGCGGCAAGCACAACAATGTCTGGCGCTCCGTCTATTCCAAAAAGGCGATAGGGAAGATTCGTTTCGACGAAAGCCTTGTCATCGCCGAGGACTGGCTCTTCAACTACGAAGTGAGCAAGAATGTCTCGGTGCAGGCGGATACGGATAAACGGCTCTATCATTATGAATCCGCACCGGACAGCCTCATGAGCCGGCTCAACGACAAAAAAATAATCGACCGCATATCTGTTCTCGAATATATCTGCGGCAGCGAGTGCGGAAAGTCGCTCGGACGTAAAGAAACGGCGGATATCCGTATGCGCGTGCTCATGTTCTGTGCGGAGGAGAGTCTGCATTCCGGCATCGACCGCGAGCCGTGGTTCAAGCGCGAGGTCATAAAAAAAATACGCGGCGCCCTTGCGGCGTTCCTCGGGTGCGGTGCTTCGGCAAAGCGAAAGATAAAAGCGATAATTTTCGCCTTCGCGTGGCCGCTGTATTCCGCCCCGGCGCGTAGAAAATAAAGTTAAAAATAAAATAGTATATAATTGCTGATTGGAGGTGCATCATGCACGCATATCTGATAATAGCCCACGATCAGTTCGACCTGCTCGAAAGTCTTCTCAAATGTATCGACGACGAGCGTAACGACATTTATATACACATCGATTCCCATTCAAAGCTCGATATCAGCAGGATCCAAAGCGTTCTGCAAAACTCCCGCATTGAGTTCGTCCCGCGTATCCATATAAGATGGGGCGGATTCGACATGGTCAGATGCGAGTATGAGCTGCTCGAAGCTGCGTTCGAGAGCGGACGAGAATATGACTATGTCCATCTCATCTCCGGCGCGGACCTGCCGCTGAAAAATCAGAATGAGATACACCGCTATTTCGATGAACATAAAGGCGAAGAGTTCGTCCATTTCGGCGCACCCGAGCCTACGGAAAAAGAGCTTGAGCGCGTCAGGTATTATCATTTTGCCTCCGGCAGAAGAAATTTCTTTAACCGCCTTGTCACCAAAGCGGAGACTGTTCTCGGGCGTATATTCGGGATAAACAGAATAAAGGGCAAGAAGATGCAGCGCGGCTCGCAGTGGTTCAGCGTGACCGGCGAGTTTGCAAAATATCTCATCTCGCAAAAATCATTTGTGTTCAATCAGTTTAAGCACACATATATTCCGGATGAATTCTTTGTTCAGACGGTGATTATAAATTCAAGCTTTGCAGATAATCTGCACAGCAAGAAGTTCGACGATGACCACGAAGCGTGCCTGCGCTATATCGACTGGACGCGCGGTCACCCGTACACATTTAAATCAGAGGATTATGACGAGCTGATGAATTCCGGCTGTCTCTTTGCCAGAAAATTCAGCATCGTTCAGGATGATAAAATAGTCAGGAAGATAACTTCGGCTGTTCTCAACGGCTGAAAGCGGAGGATATAAGTGAAGAAGCTTTACGAAGATTATATTTTTCTTGTGCGCACCGTGCTCGAAGGCGGCCGTGCGGATGATTTCAGCGGCGATTTTGAAAAGCTGCTGGAGCTTGCCCGCGAGCATAATATGACAAATATATTGTGGTACGCCCTGCGCAAAAACAGGAATGTCCCGACGAATATCGTCACGGAACTCCAGGGCAGCCATAATATGCTCATGTTCAAGTGTGCAAATCAGAAGATGACGCGCGGCGAGCTCGAAAACCTGTTTTCGTCTGCGGGGATAAAGCATATCTTTCTCAAGGGCGCGGATGTCGCCCAGCTCTATCCGTCCGAGGATATGCGCGAGATGGCGGATATAGATGTCTACGCCGATCTCGACAGCCACGAGAAGATAAAAGAAGTTCTCACGCAGGCGGGGTACAGCTTCGAGGGACATAAGGGACACCACGATGTTTTCCACCGCGACCCGTTCATCTCGGTCGAGGTTCACGAATCCGTGCTCGACCATCAGCGCGAGACCGGGCTTGATACATACTTTGTGCCGCCGTGGCAGCTCACCGACGGAAACGGATTTGAATATAATTTCGACCCGAGCGACAATTATATTTTTCTTATGGGTCATCTGTTCGGTCATTTCCATCAGGGCGGAGTCGGCGTCAGATTCTTTGCCGATATGGCGCTCTATATGAAAAAATATAAAGACGAGCTCGATTGGGTGAAGATAAACTCCGTCTTTGAACGCTATAATTTGGACGAGGTTATGAATAATCTCAAGGCGCTCTCACTCCATTGGTTCGGCGATGAGCCGGAGAGCGGGCTGCTCGACGAGATGGGCGAATATGTCTTTGAATCCGGAAGCTACGGCAAGGCTGCGAATATGGTGATGTACCTCGCGAATGAGGACGGCAGCAACACATTCTCCGCAGCGCTCAAGCGAAAGCTGTTTATCTCTTCGTCCGAGATGCGCCGCCGCAGCAGGATAGTTGACAAATTCCCGATATTTTTGCCGATAGCCTATGCCGTCAGGGCGGTTAAAATAATATTCACTCAGTTCCGCGAGCTTCGTGCGTGGATGCGCGGAGTGAAGGATGCAGACGGCGAGGCTGTCAAAAATTATAAGGAAATGATGCGCCGTTTTGGTGTAAAGTAAGAAAAAGTAAAAATAACTTGATAAACCGTGTCGCTGTATGTATAATTATAGTGTTGTATATCCACGACACCGAGAGGGGATTGCTTATGGAAAAACTTAAAACATTTGATGTTGACCTTAAACGCCTTTTCTTTGAAATTCTCAAAAGGCTCTGGCTGATATTGCTTGTCGGCATTGTCTGCGGTTCCGGCGTGTTCCTTTATGCCAAGTTCTTTATAACCCCGCAGTATAAAGCGACCGCAACTATTTATATTCAGAACTACACCGGCGAGAACGACGAAAAGATATATTCATCCGACCTCAGTGCGTCCCAGAACCTGGTTACTACATATCAGGGACTGCTTACGAGCGATAATGTTCTCAACAGAGTCAAGGAAAAGCTCGGAGAGAACTACAATGTCGATGCTATACGCGCATCGTTTACCGCCGAGGCTGTTGAGGACACACCCATACTTAAAATATCCATCAACAACAACGACCCCGAAGAGGCGGCTAAGATAGTCAATGAGATAGCCAAAGTTGCCCCGGACGCCATAATGGATCTTGTTGAGGGAAGCTCGGTCAAGGTCGTCGACCTTGCACGCGTGCCCGAAGAAATAGCATATCCCTCCTACAAGAAACTCACCCTTATCGGCTGCGTTATAGGCGCGGGATTAACCCTTGCGATAATAGTTCTTCTTGTTCTCTTCAACTCCTATATCGAGGACGAGGATGATATAGCTAAGCTCTTCGATGCTCCCGTCGTCGGCAAGATACCGAATTTCACTCTCTATGACGACAACGGCGAAAGAAAGAAAGGCTTCTTTTCGAAGAAAGGGGGCGCGTCTAAATGAAGCTTATCAGAAGAAAGAATAAAGTAAGCAGCCACCATTCTCCGTCCGAGCGTAAATATATCCTCGGCGACAACACCAGCTTCGTCGTCGACGAAGCATACAACACCCTGCGAAGCAACATCATTTTCTCGATGCCCGGCAAGGGTTGCAAGGTCGTCGAATTCACAAGCTGCGGCATGAGCGACGGCAAGAGCATAAATGTGCTCAACACCGCGATAACCTTTGCCGAGACCAATGTAAAAGTCCTGCTTATAGACTGCGACCTGCGCCGCCCGAATATCAACAGGCTTCTTGCGCGCAAGTCATCGCCCGGTCTTACAAATGTGCTTGTCAACGCCTGCGCTCTTGAAGATGCCATAGTCAGAATAGACGATTACAATCTCGATGTCATATTCTCGGGCTATCTTCCGCCCAACCCCAGTGAGCTTTTGAGCAGCGAGGCTCTTGCCGAGCTCATGGAGACGCTCAAAGAGAGATATGACTATATATTCATTGACACTCCGCCCGTTTCTGCGGTTATCGATGCGGCGGTCATCTCGAAGTATACCAACGGCGCTGTTATAGTCGTTCGCCCCGGCTCGACAAAGAAAGAGGAGCTTGTCAACGTCGTCAGCCAGCTTGAGTTTGCCGATGCGAAGATAGTCGGCTTTGTTCTCAACTGTGTCGATGATGAGCATGGCGGATATTACTACCGTGGCAAGTATAAGTATAATTACACCTATGCTTATGTCCACGGAGCGGAGAGCACAAAGACCGCAAAGAATACCAAGAGCAATTCTAAAAACGAGTCCCAGAAATCGAAATAAAGCTAAGAGAGCAGTCCTTATGGGCTGCTCTTTTTATGTGTATTCTGCCGAAAATATATAAGAAGGTGGAAATTGCTTCCATTGTATGGTAAGATAAAATCAGAAAACGCGTATATGCGCGAACGAAGGAGAATGTCCTATGAGCGAAAAGAAACGAAGCGCAAAAGAGTTCTTCATGGACAACAACAAGAAAAATCTGAAGATATTTATAATTGTTGTGGTTGCAATATTAGTGCTGGCAGCTGTGACTATGGGTATTTATGTTTTCGCAAAAGTCGGGCTTATCAATATAGATAAAGACGGAAAGGTCGACCCGGATTATACTCTCGCGCCCGAAGATGAGTTCGACAATATGTATGATGCGGCGGACACTTCCGGTCTCGACGCGCTCATAACGGCGTGGGCGAAGAACGGCGGCGAAAAATATTCAAGCAAGAATGTTATAAATGTCCTGCTTATCGGCGTTGACGATGCCGAGAGCAACACCGGCCGCTCGGATGCCCTCATTCTGCTCTCACTCAACAAGCGCACGAAGAAGATAACCCTCGTCTCTTTCCTGCGCGACAGCTATACATATATGAATATCCCCGACGCGGCGAGAAATCCCGAGCGCTGCTGCAAGCTCAACCATTCATATAGATGGGGCGGCTATCCCGTTCTTATCGAAACGCTCGAAAACGACTACAAGATAGAAATAGATCACTATATCAGCGTCGATTTCAAGAGCTTCCCGAAGCTTATCGATGCGCTCGGCGGCGTGACGCTGAAAATTGAGCCGTATGAGGCGGAGTATATCAATCGCACGACCACTCAGATAGATAAGATTCAGTCCGGCGATGCCGTGAAGCTCAACGGTGCGCAGGCGCTTGTCTATACCCGTATCCGCCATGTCGATGCGGCGGGCGACCTCGGCAGAACTGCGAGACAGCGCACGATAATAACCGCGCTTATAAAGAGCGCGCAGGGTGCATCCCTGGGTCAGCTCAACAACGCTATGGATATCGTCCTGCCGAACGTGCACACGAACTATGGCAAGGGAGAGATAATCTCGCTTTTAACTCAGGCGTTCGCCCAGAAGTGGATGAACTACGATATAGCGCAGATGGTCATGCCCTCGGAGGGCAATTATGTTGCGGCGAGGCTCTATACTTATTACGGGCGTGTGGCAAGGATGCAGCTCGACACTTGGGTCATCGACTATCCCGTCGCCGCGCGCGAGCTCCAACTGGCGCTATACGGCAAGACGAATATTAATATCGGCAGCGACCATGTCTCGGCGATAGACCTGTATAATCAGGGACTCGTCCCGACCCTCGGCGGCTCTACCGCCTCCGGCACACGCGCACAGAGCAGCCATACCGCGCCCGCGCAGACAAGTGGGGTTGAAACTCAGCCGACCGAAGCTCCGGCGACACATGATACTACATCTCCCGCGGCAGAGCCCGCAACGGCGGAAGAACCCGAAGAAGCGAACGATTGAGGCACAATGCTATGACGAACAGCGGCTTTTTTCAGCTTTTTGACCGCCACGAACGCGAGGATTATAACGCCACATTATCGGAAGCTGCTATAAGGCAGATGATATCCGAAGAGTTTGAAGAGGCGGATAAAATAATATCTGCGGGCTTCGATAAAGAAACGCTCAAGACGCTCGACGCAAACGGTCAGCCGTTTATCCCGACAAGAAAGTCCGACAAATTTCATATGCGAAAGCATACCGCCTGCCAGCAGCCATATTATCACGGTCACTCGTTCTATGAATTTATCTATGTCCTGTCCGGCGAGTGTACCCAGCACTTCAGGAATCCAGAGCGAAAATTGACGCTCAAAAAAGGTCAGGCGTGCCTTCTTCCTCCGGGTACGGTGCATTCTCTTGAAAAGAGCCGCAAGGGCGATAATATAATAAAAACCGTTATTCCGGCAAAGCTCTTTGAAAAATGCGCCGATAATTTGAAAATCGGCACTGAAATGACCGTGTTTGATAAAACTTCCGAACAGGTCAATTTCATCGTCATGCGCCTGCTCAGCGAATATTACGGCGGCGCGGACTATTCCGAATGCGCTGTTGAAAATTATCTCTCACTTTTGTTTATTGAACTTCTGCGCGGCGAGCGCTATAGAGACGGGCATCTTGCAGATGAGCTGAATCACTATTTTGCCGAGAATATCGGCTCCGCGTCTCTTCACGGCTTCGCGTCAACGCTTGGCTACAGCGAAAAATACGCGGGGCGCATGATAAAAGAACGCCTCGGCGCGAGCTTTTCGGAATTATTGCTGTCCTACAAGCTGCAAAAAGCGGCTCAGCTTATAGAAGGCACCGATCTTCCGATAGACGAAATCGCCCGCGAGGCGGGGTACAACAACCCGTCGGGGCTGTATAAGCAGTTCTTCGCATCTTACGGCATGACGCCGAACGCATACAGAAAAATGACAGAATAAAGTTTCCCGGGGATAGAAAAAAGCGTCCCCGGGATATTTTATATTTCTGCGGAATTTGATAGAATTTGTATTGAACAAACACGAAACGGAGCTGTGCTATGAATGTGGAAAAAGTGACCCCGAAATCTCTCGAATCCGAAAAGGCGGCGGAATATGCTCTCGCCGTCTGCGAAGAGGGACTCGGCAAAAGCGGCGTTAAAACAAAAAATCTCGGCGGCGGATCGTTCGGTACGGCGGTCGGCGTGACCTTCGGCGACGGTAGTGAGGCGGTTGTCAAATTCCTGCGCGCCGACGGAATGCTCGAAAAAGAGACTCACGATTTACAGCTTTTATCCGAAAACTGCGGCGTGCGTATGCCAAAGGTTCTCTATTCCCGCAGCGCCGACGGCAGCATACCGCTCGACTGCTATGTTATGGACAAAATCGAGGGCAGCACGCTCTTTATATCATTCGGCAAGCTGCTTTATTCAAAAAGCGCGAAGCTGGCTTTTGCTGATAAAGTGACCGATGCGCTCCACGGCATCCACGAATGTCGGAGCGACAAATTCGGTGACACAATGAACCCGCAGTTCTCGTCTTGGCTCGAGTGCTATGAGCCGTTTATGAATGAGGTATATTCGGCTGCAAAACAGCTCTCGGATGACGGACAGCTGTCCTACGAAATAGTCTCGACCATGAGCCGCGCGAGAGATAAATTTTCGGATATCTTCTCCCAGTCCATCTCCGACGCCTGCCTTATCCACGGCGACTTGAATGTCGGCAACATAATGGTTGGCAAGGGACTCCGGATAACCGGTTTCATCGATCCGCTCAACTCCATGTATGCCGACCGCGAATATGATCTGTTCCAGTTCAATAACCTGACCGGTAAACGTTTCTTCCTCTGCGACACATATCTCAAAAAATACGGCGCGAGCGAAAAAGCGGAGCAGAAGCTCGCATTTTATGCCCTGTGGAACGAAGTCTATTGCTTTGTAAAGGCGGGCACGCTCATTCCATTCATCATGAACCCGCTGGTCAAAAATATGAACGCCGTGCTCGGCAGGGGAGTATAATTATGGCTTCCGTGTTGGCAAGAATAACAAGCGCATTGCTCAGCGCCGTGTTCCACTCACGATTTGTAAAAAACGAGAATATGAGCGCGAATGCGGGTGCAGCGGTAGAAAATAAAGTCAGCAGATATAAGCCGCCGAAGGATTATACCCTGACCCGAATTCCCTGCGGCGAGTGCTTTGCCGAAAGTCTCATTCCCGAAAAATCAGGAACAGACACCGTGATTTTTCATATCCACGGCGGAAGCTTCAAAATAAAGCTTATTGATGCTTATCGCCGCCTCGCGCTGAAATACAGCCGCGCCGCAGGCGGAGCCGCCGTTTTCAGCGTCGATTACAGAACCATGCCCGAATATATCTTTCCTTCGCAGCTCGATGATGTCATGAGCGCGTGGGATATGCTGACGGCAAAGGGCATAAAACCCCAAAATATTGTAGTACTTGGGGACAGCAGCGGCGCAAATCTGGTGCTCGCCCTCGCGCAGAAGCTCCGGGATTCCGGCAGACCGATGCCCAAAAAGCTCATCTGCTTTTCGCTCTGGGGCGATATGACAGCCTGCGGCGAATCATATGAGCGAAACTGCCACAGCGACCCGTTTTACGGTATTGCGAAGAAAGAAAAATTTAAAGATCACGAAGCGTATTTCAGACGCCGCCCGAAATATGCCGGGGAGCATGACCTCCTCGACCCGTATCTCTCGGTGTCGTTTGCCGATTTTTCGGGCTTTCCGCCGACAGCCTTTTTCTGCGGTACGGCAGAGGTGGGTGAGAGCGACAGCGACACGGCTTTCGCCAATGCGCTCAGCGCAGGCGTCGATGCGAAGCTCTATAAATACGACGGACTTTTCCATGACTTTCAGCTTCTTCCGTTCCTGCCGGAGAGCAAAGATGTGTTTCGCAAACTTGAATCTATACTAAAATAAAAACTGCCGAATCTTTTTACGGGTTCGGCAGTTTTGCTTATTCTTTTATGCAAGCTCTTTTGCGAGCGCGTCGAGCTGCGCTTTGTTCTCGTCGGTCATTGCGGAACGAATAGTGACCGTACCGACTTGCTCGATATCCTTGCTGTTTTCAAACATCTTCGCCATGTTCCTCGCGGCGGTCGGCGCCCATGAGCCGTTCTCGATAAACGCAACTGTGCGCTTCTGATATCCTCGCTCGGTCAGGTGGTCGATGAAGTCGCGCATGAACGGGAATATGCTTCCGTTGTAGGTGGTCGTCGCGAGCACGAGTTTTCCGTAGCGGAACGCGTCCTCAACAGCCTCCGCCATGTCGCAGCGGGCAAGGTCGTTGACCGCGACCTTTGCGCAGCCGTCAGCCCTGAGCTGTTCGGCGAGATACCCGACAGCCTTTTTCGTGTTGCCGTATACAGAAGTGTAGGCGATGCAGACTCCCTCGCTCTCGACGCCGTAGGATGACCAGATGTCATAGAGATTCAGATAATATCCGAGATTCTCGCTGAGAACAGGTCCGTGGAGCGGGCATATGACCGCGATGTCGAGCCCGGCGGCTTTCTTGAGCAGCGTCTGCACGGGTCCGCCGTATTTTCCGACGATGCCGAAATAGTATCTTCTCGCTTCGCACGCCCAGTCCTCGTCCGCGTCGAGCGCGCCGAACTTGCCGAACGCATCCGCCGAGAAGAAGACCTTGTCTTTTGCGTCGTAAGTCATCATGACCTCCGGCCAGTGAACCATCGGCGCAAAGACGAAATTCAGCTCATGCTTGCCGAGCGAGAGCGTGTCGCCGTTTTTGACGGGAAGCGAATTTTTAATGAAATCCCCGCCGTAGAAGTTCTTTATCATCGTGAAAGTCTTGTCGTTGCCGACTATCACGGCGTCGGGATAAGCTGCGGAAAATTCCGCGATGCCCGCCGAGTGGTCGGGCTCCATGTGCTGAACTATGAGATAATCGGGCTGCCTGCCGGCGAGCGCCGATTCAAGATTTTTGAGCCATTCGGCGGTGAAGTGCCTGTCCACCGTGTCCATGACGGCAACCTTTTCGTCGAGAATGACATATGAGTTATATGCCATGCCGTTGGGCACTTCGTACTGACCCTCAAACAGGTCGATTTCGCGGTCGTTTACTCCGATATATTTGATATCTTCGGTGATGTTTGTCATACCGAGCCTCCTCACTTCGTTTTCAGTGTTATATTATAGCATATAAACGCCCGCGTTTCTATTGTAAAAACAACAAAACCGCAATTATTTTTGAGCCTATATTTGCTCTGTACACTTGAAAAAACTATATATCTAGAGTAAAATAATAGAATATAGTTCGCATCAAGACCGCATATATACGGAAAGGAAGGCACAGAATGAACGACGAGATTTTACAGATACCCAAGCGAATTAAGGAACTGCGAGAGATCCTTGAAATATCGATAACTGAAATGGCGGAGAAGCTGAATATCTCCCATGATGAATATGAAAAATACGAGTCGGGCGAAAAAGATATCCCCGTCAGCGCGCTCTACGCCATAGCGGCGGCACTCGGCACGGACTGCACCGTGCTTATGACCGGCGAATCCCCGAGAATGGACAGCTACACTATCGTCAGACGCGGCGACGGAGTTCGAGTTGACAGATATTCGGGCTATTATATCGAGAGCCTTGCTTTTAACTTCAAGAACCGCCAGATGGAGCCGATGCTCGTCACGCTCGAAGAGCAGGAGACCGAGCCTGCGCTCGTTATGCACTCCGGCCAGGAGTTCAATCTCGTCCTTGAGGGCAAGGTCAAGGTAACGGTCGGCAAGAACTCGTTCATACTCAATGAGGGCGACGCTATCTATTTCGATCCGAACCTCCCGCACGGCCAGGCGGCGGTAGACGGAAGAACAAGATTCCTGACCGTTATCAACGAATAAAACTGCGACACCCCCCGAAAGGAAAAAGAAAAAATGGATGATATAATCAAGCGCTTCTGTCCCCGCTATGACTTTGACAGCTATGAGGACATGAAGCAGAATTTCAAAATAAATGTGCCCGATGATTTCAACTTCGGTTTCGATGTTGTTGATGCGTGGGCGGATATCGAGCCCGAGAAGCTCGCCCTCGTCTGGACGAACGATGCCGGCGATATGGCGCGCTACACTTTCAAAGATGTAAAAGACAACAGCAACAGGGCTGTCAACTTTCTGCTTGACAAGGGCATAAAGAAAGGCGACATAGTCATGCTCGTTTTGAAGCAGCGCCCCGAAGTCTGGTTTATCATAACCGCGCTCCACAAAATCGGCGCGATAGTTATTCCCGCATCGTTCCAGTTGATGAAGAAGGACTATGTCTACCGCATCAATGCGGCGGGCGTTAAAATGCTTATAACCGTCGGCGACGACGATGTTGTTCAGCATGTCCGCGACTCCCTGCCCGAGTGTCCGAACCTCGAATATTATGTCACCGTCGGCGACAAGCCCGTTGACGGCGCAATAGATTACCGCTCCGTTATCGGCGGCTATTCGACCGAGTTTGAGCGCCCGACCGATCCCGAGAAGAGAACCGTTGTCACCGATACTGCTCTGCTCTATTTCTCCTCCGGCACGAGCGGAATGCCCAAGATGGTGCGCCACGATTTCTCCTCCGCTCTCGGTCAGATAACGACCGCGAGATATTGGCAATGCGTCAAGGAGAACAAAATACATATGACCCAGACCGACTCTGGTTGGGCGAAGTTCGCATGGGGCAAAATCTACGGCCAGTGGATCTGCGGCGCGGCTGTCGGCGCATATGACACCGAGAAGTTCCACCCGATAGATATGATCGAAGCCATGGAGCGAATCCGCCCGAGCACATTCTGCGCCCCCGCGACAATATACCGCTTCCTGATAAAAGAGGATCTTTCAAAATACGATTTCAGCTACATTGAGCACGCCTGCCTTGCAGGTGAGCCGCTCAACCCCGAGGTTTTCCATCAGATAGAGAGACTGACGGGCATGAGAATATACGAGGGCTTCGGCCAGAGTGAATCTTCCGTCCTGCTCGCAAACTATCCGTGGGTCGAGATAAAGCCCGGTTCAATGGGCAAGCCCGCACCCGGCTATGATATCGCCCTGCTCGACGAAAACGGCGAGGAGTGCGAGGACGGTATGGTCGGTTCTATCTGCATCCGGGTCGATCAGGGTCATCCGACCGGACTCTTCCGCGACTACTGGAAAGACGATGCCGCGATGGAGAAGAGCTTCAAGTTCGGATATTATAACACCGGCGACACCGCATGGCGCGACGGCGACGGCTACTATTGGTTCGTCGGCAGAAACGACGATGTTATCAAGTGCTCCGGCTACCGCATCGGACCGTTCGAGGTCGAGAGCGCGCTGATGGAGCATCCGTCCGTGCTCGAGTGCGCAGTCACCGCTCTGCCGCATCCTGACAGAGGTCAGGTCGTCAAGGCGACCATTGTCCTCGCCAAGGGCTATGAGCCGAGCGACGAGCTTGTCAAGGAGATACAGAACCATGTCAAGCACGCGACCGCACCGTATAAATATCCCCGCGTTGTCGAGTTCGTCAGAGAGCTGCCCAAGACCAGCAGCGGCAAGATAATGAGAACCGCCATCCGCGCCGCGGATATGCAGAAGCTTCAAAACGAAGGCAAATAAAATACAGCAAATACAGCAAAGCCCCGCCGGTTATCCGACGGGGCTTTATGCTTGCGATAAATAAGTGCAAAAATTTTTATACCCTCAAACTCCAATTATCAACATCACGACTCACTGACCCTCGCCGCAGCAAACATCACCAATATCAAAATAACCATAACACATATTATAAAGCCGAACGTGCAGGCGAAAAGCCCGCATATCCACAATGTCGGACATGCTTTTCTGCTTTCTCGTGTGATGAAAGAAATAATTACGCCGATAAATGAGAGTATCGGTCCTGCAATTATAACATCGGTATATGTGTATGGCGCGTGATTTGCGCTGTAAAAATAAAGCGCAAACGCAAATAATGAGAGTGCGCCGAGTATGAGCGGCGTTGCAATAAATATTTTGTTTTCGGATATTCTATTCTTCATTGCCGGTCCCTGTGCTATTGTATCTTTACAAACAACAGCCGCAGCAAACTGCTGCGGCCGCTCGGTTTTTATATACGGTTCATTTGTTTTTTACATCTTCTCAAACCGCTCAACATCTGTCACGAACAGAGTTGCGCCGCCGACCTTGACTTTCTTGTCCTCAGCCTGCTCGGTGCGGGTCTTGCAGTTGCTGTTTATCAGCTCGACCGCATGGGCGAGCTTGTCGTCGTCAACGCCGATGAGCAGAGTCATGTTGCTGCTGCGCAGGAATCCGCCGGAGGTCGGGATCTTCGTGAATGAATATCCCGCTTCCCTGAGTGCGTCGCAGACGGGGTTGAGATCCTTTTTGCCGATAACCGCTGTTATAAGTTTCATATCAAAAGCTCCTTTCGGGGGTACTGTTTATGCCTTGAGCAGTTCGCAGAGGAAGCGCGTGCTGTCCTCCATGTCTTTTATTGAGATGTTCTCTGCTGTCGTGTGAACGTCTCGCATACCCGTGCCGATGTTGACAACGGCGATGTCGTGCAGTGCAATGTTTGAAGCGTCGCAGCCGCCAAGCGTCTTGGAGAGATATGGGCGTATGCCCGCCGCCTCGTATGCCGCAAAAATATCTTTTATGAACTGCGACTCGGGGTCAACGGTGAACGCGCCGGAGTGGCGTTCGCTGTCATATTCAAATGTGGTTCCGAACTTCTCACACGCCTCTTTCATGACCGCGAGCGCGTCGGCGATGTGCTTCTGAACCGTGTCCTCGTCGTATGAGCGGAACTCCATGTCAAACGACGCTTTGTCCGCTACGATATTGGTCGGGCCCTCGGAGACGAAATTGCTGATGTTCTGCACGCTTATGTCGTCAACATGACCCACGGGGATGTTCGCCGCCGCGTATGCCGCAGCCTTGAGTGCGTGTATGCCGTTCTCGGGGCATACGCCGGCGTGCGCCTTCTTGCCGAAGAAGCTTATCGACATAACTATATTCGCCGCGGCGGAGTTGACTATTTCGCCGATGTCCTCGCCGTCGAGCACAAGAGCTGTCTTGCTCTTTATCTTGCCGTAGTCCGCATAGCGCGAGCCGAGCATACCGACCTCTTCCGAGAGGGAGAACAGGACTTCGACGGGTCTGTTCTTTTCGCCGTTTTCCTTGAGCCTTGCGACAGCCTCGATTATCTCCGCTATGCCGGACTTGTCGTCCGAGCCGAGGATTGTCGTGCCGTCGGAATATATAACTCCGTCGCGCTCAACGGGTGTGACCGCCGCGCCGGGAGTGACGGTGTCGGTGTGGCAGGAGAGCAGTACGCTCTCGCCCTCGCCGGGGAGATAGCCGTATATGTTGAATCCGTCCGAGCCGCACTTCTTGCCGGCCTCTTCGTCTCGCTCAACCTCGAAGCCTGCTTCGATAAGCGCCTTTTCGAGTTCTATGCAGAATGCGCGCTCGTGACCCGTTTCGCTGCCTGTTGAAACAAGGTCGCAGAATGTTTTAACAAGTCTCTGTGTGCTCATGTTTTCCTCCGTATCTTCGCGTTTTGCCTTGACAAAAAGCGTATATATGATATATTTCTATATGAAAGACAATCTTGAAATGTCTTTTGTTCAACTAAATAATACCACAGTTTTGCCGGGTTTACAACCTCGCAGAAGTGGATTTTTGTTTTTAAACCGAAAGGACTGGTATTCATGGGATCGATATTCAAACTGACTGCCCTCGCAGGCGTCGCCGCGGGAGCATATGCGGCGGTCAAGAAGTTTGCGCCGAACATTCTGCCCGATAAAAACGAGGCGGAGGATATGGCGAAAAACGCGATTAACAGCGTCAAGCTCACTTTCCCGACCGATGAAAAATATTCAAACGGCACGGCTCTGACCCCGCCGATGGGCTGGTCGAGCTGGAACACTTTCAGAAACAGAATCGACGAGAAGCTCATTCTCGAAACGGCCGAAGCCATGAAGGCGAGCGGACTCGCGGACGCGGGATATCAGTATGTCAATCTCGACGACTGCTGGCAATCCTCCATGCGCGACGAGAACGGCAGACTCCAGGGCGATTTTGCAAACTTCCCGAGCGGCATACCCGCGCTTGTAAAGAGCATAAACGAGCTCGGGCTCAAGCTCGGCATATATTCATCCAACGGATCGCTTACCTGCGAGGATCTGCCCGCGAGCCTCGGCAATGAGGCTATAGATGCGGACACCTTCGCCGAGTGGGGAGTCGAATATTTCAAACACGATTTCTGCCACAATGTGCCTATCCCGATGCGTGCGCCCTATATTGAATATATCTGCGTCTCCAACGCCGACGGTTCGTTTGAAACTACCGTCCCCGCAGACGATGCGGCACTCTTCGGCGACGCGAAAATAATGGAGGACAAGCGCCTCGATTCCGGAAGATATATCTCCGGTCTCTCCGCCCACAGAGGCTCGGCGGTGTTTACTGTTGAAGTCCCGGAGGCGGGCGAATATTCCCTGACTCTCGGAATCAGAAAGAAGAGCAACAGCTTCAAATATCTCGAAGTCATCGTCAACGGCGAGGATAAGTATACTACCACCGTCCCGCCGACCAAGGGCTCCACCGCCGACGGCAGACATCAGGTGAAGATAACCCTCGAAGCAGGCTCGAACACAATCGAGCTTGAAAATCCCGTCGCTTCGAGACAGGACAGCGCGGCTATCCAGTATGCTAAGATGGGCAGAGAGCTCATGCGTGCAACCGCCGAATATGCCGATAGAAACGGCACCGAGGAGCGCCCGATAGTCTATTCCATCTGCGAGTGGGGCAGAAATCTCCCGTGGCGCTGGGGCGCGGCGGCAGGCAACCTTTGGCGCACGACGCCCGATATCCAGGCAAACTGGAAGTCGGTTCTCGGCATATACGAAGTCAATGTCAATCTCTTCAAGTATTCCGGCAAGGGCAACTGGAACGACCCGGATATGCTCGAGGTCGGCAACGGAGATTTGACCGCCGAAGAGAACCGCAGCCATTTCACCCTCTGGTGCTTCATGGCGGCTCCGCTCATTCTCGGCAACGATGTGCGTGAATTTATCCGCGAGGACGGCACTGCCGACACGGAGAACGAGACACTGAAAATACTCACCGACAGAGATATGATAGCTATCGATCAGGATTCGCTCGGCGAGCAGTGCAGAAGAATAAAGACGACTATCATAGCCGATACGCTCATAAAGCCGCTTGAAAACGGCGATGTCGCGGTTTGCTTCTTCAATAAGGGCAGCGACACAAGATATTTTGAGCACCGCATGGACGATATCGTCTGCCGCTCGTATATCACCACTCCGCTCGCGCAGGAATATGAGGTATATGACCTGTGGACAAAAGAGACTTCCGTCATCAACACAACGCTCAGCGCATTTGTCGAGCCTCACGGCGTCAAGGCGTTCAGAATAAGAGCGATAGCGGAGTAAAACTATGAATGATTTTATCGGCAAAAATTATACCGTCCCTCAGCTCGATCTGAGCGTGAAGCCGGAGAATACAGCGAAAAAATACGCTTATCTCTACGAACAGACCGTGGTCGACGACAGCGAAAGCTATCTTGGCCACCCCGACTCCGTCCTGCTCAAAAACGGCGATATTCTTACTGTATATCCCCACGGCCACGGCAAGGGTGCCGTTCTCAATAAAATAAGCGCGGACGGCGGGCGCAGCTACACAAAAAATATAGCCTCTCCGCCCGAGTCGTGGAAAAAATCGCTCGAGACACCGACTGTCTACCGCCTCGAATTTTCGGACGGCACGCCGGATAAACTGATTCTCATTTCCGCCAACTCCAAGTGGCCCGGAATGGACACCCCCGGCGGCTTCAACTGCTCCGTCTCCTGCGACGAGGGCGAAACATGGAGCGAGTTTGAGACATTTTATTCGCGAGCCGACGGCTATGAGCTTATTCCAATAGTCGCCATGGCGTCGCTGACAAGGCTCAAGGAGAACGGCAAATTTGTCGATAAATGGATGGGCTTCTTCCACGACGGCGATTTCTATAACTACAAAACCATCCTCAGCTTCACCCCCGACGGACGCGTGCAGTGGAGCGAGCCGGAAAAATATTTTGCCGCCCACAGAGATATAGAACTGCGTTCGAACATGTGCGAGGTTGAAGTCATACGAAGCGACAGGGGAGAGGGCGACGAGCTCTGCCTCATCTCGCGCTCGAACACGAAGAAGGAAAATTCACTTATCTCGTTTTCGCGCGATGAGGGCAAAACATGGTCGGAACCCGTCCATGCCCCCGCGGCTCTCAACGGCGAGCGCCACAAGGCGGACTATCTGAAAGACGGCAGGCTGTTTATAACCTTTCGCTCGATAGAGCGTGACCCGGAAAAAGTGAAGTTCCATTCCGACAACGGCGACTGGTACAGCGAGGGCTGGATAGCGTGGATAGGCAGCTACGACGACCTGAAAAACGGCACCGAGGGCGACTATCGAATCAAGATAGCTCACACTTATCTCGACGGTCAGACCGAGCCCGAAATAGAAGCGAATGCCGACACCGCCTATTGCGGCAATGTCGTGCTTCCCGACGGCACTGCGGTCACCTCGTCCTACGGCCGCTTCGGCGAGAAAAACGCGGACGGCAGCGACAAGACATATATAATCTCCAAGCGCATCAACCCGCACGACACGGATGAGTTGGTGGGATTTTTGAAATAATAATCGGTTGAAATCCCGTCTTCCATATGTTACAATAAATTCAATAAATTGCCGGAGGTGGACGCTGTGAGCAGATCGAAAAACGAAATTCTGCTTGCGGCGTCCGCGTTCATTCTGCTCGCCGCGGCAATATCTGCGGCATTCGCCCTGCGGTTCTCTCCGAGCCGCGCCGGGAGTATAATTCAATATACCTCTTCGCACGGCGGCGGGATAGACATAAACTCCGCCGACAAAGAAGAGCTGACCGCGCTCGACGGCATCGGAGAGAAGAAAGCCGAAAATATTATCGGCTACCGCGAGGAACACGGAGAGTTTATCTATCCGTGGGAGATAACGAATGTCGACGGGATAGGCGAAAAGACCTACGGCAAAATCAAAAACGATATCTGCGCCGAATGACGCAGAAGAAACGGGAGGAACGGATATGACAGGCATCTATAAAAAGTTCAAGAGCGGAACGGATATCCGCGGAATAGGCATCGGAAACGGCGACGAGCCGCTCTATATGAGTGATGAGTTCATCTCAAAGGCGAGCGCGGCGTTTGCGGATTTTCTCAGCGAAAAGACGGGCAAAGCGGCGGATAAGCTCACCGTTGCCATTGGCCACGATCCGCGCCTTTCGGTCGGGCGTATAAGCGCGGCGGTCGTCAGGGGACTCGCTCTGCGCGGGGTCAATATAATTGACTGCTCGCTCAGCTCCACTCCCGCCATGTTTATGGCTGTGCTCGATCTGCCCTGCGACGGCTCCGTCCAGATGACTGCGAGCCACCATCCGGGCGACAGAAACGGACTCAAATTTTTCACCGTCGACGGCGGACTCGATTCGCCCGATATCGCTTACATACTCGAAAAAGCGGAGAATATCGAACTCGTCGATGCTCCTGCCAAAATAACCTCGTGCGACCATATGAAGCAGTATGCCGCGCATCTGCGCTCGCTTATCTGCAAAGGCATCGGCGCGGACGAGGCCGACAAACCTCTTGCGGGTATGAGAATAATGGTAGACGCCGGAAACGGCGCGGGCGGATTCTACGCTTCCGAAGTCCTCGCTCCTCTGGGCGCCGATGTCTCGCCAAGCATGAATCTCGAGCCGGACGGCAACTTCCCCGTATATGTGCCGAACCCCGAGTCTTCCGTCATGATAGACAGCGCCGCCGAGCGGGTCAAACAGACAAAAGCCGATTTCGGCATTGTGTTTGACACCGATGTTGACAGAGCGGGCTGCATTCTCTCCGACGGCAGGGAACTCAACCGCAACCGCCTTGTCGCCATGATATCGGCTGTTATACTTGAAAACGAGCCGGGCGCGGTTATAGTCACCGACTCCGTAACCTCCGCAGGACTCACGAAGTTCATCGAGGCGCATGGCGGCAAGCATATCAGATTCAAGCGCGGCTATAAAAATGTTATCAACAAGCAAATAGAACTCAATAAAGAGGGCATCGACTGCCCGCTTGCGATAGAGACCTCCGGTCATGCCGCGTTCAGGGAGAATTATTATCTCGATGACGGCGCATATCTCGTTACGAAGCTGATTATAAAAGCGGCTCTGCTCAAAAAGAGCGACGGCAGCCTCGAGAGCTTTATCTCCGACCTTGAAGAGCCGGCGGAGGAGCTTGAGCGCAGGTTCAAGATAGACCTTGAAGATTTCAAGCCGTACGGCGAAAAAGTTATAGCCGACCTGAAAGCTCTCGCCGAAGAGCACGACGGCTGGCAGGCGGAGAAGATAAACTACGAGGGCATCAGAATAAACACCGATAAAAACAACGGCGACGGATGGCTCCTGCTGCGCATGAGTGTGCATGACCCGATTCTCGTTTTGAATCTCGAGAGCAACACCGCGGGCGGCACTGAAAAAATGCTCGCCGATGTGACTGAATTTTTGAAAGCATACGACAAGCTGAACTGAGGCTGAAGGCGTGCGAAGCCCCAAAAGGCGGCGCACGCCGTTTTTTATACTTTTGCGTTCTTGACTGGAACGCTCGGTGTATGATAATATTATCAAAAGACTTTCATTTCCCGGGAGGGTCATTATGGCAAAAAATACAGAAAAAGAATTTTGGCAGGATATAGACGTATATTCCGTCAACACAGAGCCGCGAAGCGCGGCCGGTTTTCCGCGCGATGAGGCGTGGGAGAAAAAGACCGTCAGCCTCAACGGCGTCTGGAAATTCCATTATTGCGAGAGCGTCAACGATATCATCGAGGGCTACTATGCGCCCGACTTCGATGTCAGCTCCTTTGACGATTTGGAGGTTCCGTCCGAGTGGCAGATAAAGGGCTACGACACCCCGATATATACCAATATCAATTATCCCAAGGCAATCTCCACCACGAAGATCCCTTACATAAAGCCGGAGCTCAACTCCTGCGGGCTCTATGTCCGCGAGTTTGAGGTCGCCGAGACCGAGGATAATATATTCATTCACTTCGGCGGCATCAATTCGAGCGGCGAAGTGTTCGTCAACGGAAAATTTGTCGGCTATTCTCAGGATACTTTCGACGAGTGCGAGTACGATATAACGGACTTTGTTCATCCGGGTACCAACCGCCTCGCAGTCACCGTGCGCCGCTACTGCACGGGCAGCTATCTTGAGGATCAGGATATGTGGCGCCTCTCCGGTATCTTCCGCGATGTGACGCTCGTCTATGAGCCGAAAGTTTTTATAGAGGATATGTATATGCGCAGCGAGATGGCGGAGGATTTCAAATCCGCCGTGTTCAAGCTTGACTGTGTTGTCAAGGCGCGCCGCGCTCAGTTCGACGGCGGCAAGCTCAAGGTCGAGATTCTTCGCGCCGACGGCGCAGGATTCGCGTCTGCCGAGGCGGATGTAAAACCCCTCGCGGACGGCGAATATTGCAACATTTCTCTTGAAATACCTGTCAGCAATTTTGAACTCTGGAGCCATGAGGATCCGTATCTCTACACTGTCCGTGTCACTCTTTCCGGCGGCGAGTACACCGACCGCAGGGAGCATAAATTCGGCTTCAGAGAAGTGAAGATAACGCCCTATGACCGCAAGACGGGCAGAGGTCCGTTCATTCTGCTCAACGGCGTTCCGCTCAAAATCTGCGGTGTCAACCGCCACGATTTCCACCCGGACTACGGCCACGCCGTGCCCGAGAGCATAATCAGAAGCGACCTTGAGCTGCTCAAGAACAGCAACATAACCAATGTGCGTACCTGCCACTATCCGAATTCGCGCCGTTTCTATGAGCTGTGCGACGAGATAGGCATTCTCGTCATGAGCGAGAACAACCTCGAGACCCACGGCCTCGCAACGCGTGTCCCGCGCAGTGATCCGCATTGGACAGCCGAGTGCTGCTACCGCGTGCGCAATATGGTTAACAGCTATAAGAACCATTCATGTATTCTCTTCTGGTCGCTCGGCAACGAGTCCGGCAACGGCAACGCATTTGCCGAGATGAAGAAAGAGATTCTGAAGATAGACAAGACCCGCCCGGTTCACTATGAACCCGACGCGAAGCTCAAAACGAGCGATCTGTTCAGCGAGATGTACACCGTGCAGACCGCGATGAAGGAGATAGGCGAGAACAAGCCGCATACCCACAGCCGCGCGCTCTGGAACCTCGGTCTCGGTTATCATCTCAAGCCTTCGGATTATATCGACAAGCCGTTCATCGAGTGCGAATATTCCCACGCCATGGGCAACAGCATGGGCAACTTCGCCGATTACTGGGAGGATTTCAAGAAATATGACCGTCTCGCAGGCGGATATATCTGGGACTTTGCCGATCAGGCGATAAGAACAAAGACCGCAGACGGCAAGGATAAGTGGAACTACGGCGGCGACTTCGGCGACAAGCCGAACGATTCAAACTTCGCTTTCAACGGAGTTTTCCGCGGCGACCGCACGCCCAACCCGCACTACTATGAAGTCGTCAAATGCTATCAGCAGGTCGATTTCTTGCTCAGCCACGGCAGAATAGCTATTCTCAACCGCTTTATGTTCACCTCGCTCGAGAATTTCAAGCTTCGCCTTGAACTGCGCGAACAGGGCAGGCTTATCGAATCCGCCGAGCTCGATCTCCCCGACAAGGGCTATCTCGAAAAGGCGTATGTCGATATCCCGTTCGATATCAGAACCGAAAACGAGCGCACTCTCGACTGTGAGCTGATTCTGCGCCGCGATATGATGCACCTCGAAGCTGGTCACACCATGGCGCGCGAGCAGTTTGTTCTCGGCAAGTATAACTATTCTTCGTCTGCTCCGAAAGCAGACGGCAAGAAAGTTGAAATAAAATATTCAAAGAACGACAAGTGCTATGTCGTCTCCGGAAACGGCTTTGAAGTGAAGCTCAGCAAAAAGACCGGAGAGCTCTGCTCATATAAAAAGGACGGCGTCGAGCGCCTTGAGCGCGGCATTCGCCCGCAGTTTTCCCGCGCGAATATCGACAACGAGCGCATGGCTCAGGTGCCGTTTGAGTGGGTCAAGACTCTTATCGGTCTGCACGCTTTCGACAGCGCAGAGCGCATGATGCGCCCTGTTTCCGTCAAGGCAGAGCATTTCGGCAGCTGCGTCAAACTCAGCGTCAAGTGGCGCACGAAGTATCTTTCGGGTATCGTTACTGAATACCTTGTGTTCCCGGACGGCACGGTTTCCGCGTCGCTGACCTGCAAGAACATCACCCCGGTCAATTTGCCGCGCTACGGTCTGACATTTGAGCTGACCGACGGCGTCGACGGAATAGAGTATTACGGCAAGGGCCCGCACGAGAACTACTGCGACCGCAAGACGGGTGCACGTCTCGGAGTCTACCGCTTCCAGAGCGCAGAGAGCTTCATTCACGATTACCTGTTCCCGCAGGAGAACGCGAACCGCTGCGATGTGAGATGGCTCAAAGTCGGCGGCGAGAGGGGAGTATTGGTGACTGCGGCAGGAACTCCGTTTGAGATGAGCGTCCACCCGTATACGAAGAAGATGCTCTATGATGCGGCTCACTCCTGCGAGCTTGGGCGCACACCGAACCTGACCGTCAATATCGACGGCAGGCAGCAGGGCGTCGGCGGCGATGTCCCCGCGATCGCAACGCTCAAAAAGCCGTATAAAATTTCCAAATACAAGAAGCTCGAGATGAAAGTCATCCTCTCGTTCTGATAAAATCAAGCATCACATTTTAATGGATGTTCCGAATTTGCAAAGCCTACCCACGGTTCCCCATGGGTAGGCTTTGCTTTTCTTTTGCAGGCGTTTTCTTTTTCAAATAAAAAGAAAATGCCGAAACGCGGGAAATATTAAATGTTTGGTTACGGTAGGACGCGAAGGCAGAGTGTGAATTATACAATTTCATATCGTGCCGCTCACGCGGCAGCGGTGCGTTACAGTTGGGTATTGCAAGATCAAAATCCGAGTGAACTTATCCTGCTTTATAATACCGCTCAATTTAAAAAGGCTGCCGACACATATGAGTGCGACAGCCTTTTGTTTTTTTACTTATTCACCACATTTATCGGTTCGCCGTTGACAAATGCTCTGAGATTTTCTTCAACTATCCCGACGAGCCTCGTCCTTGTCTCGAATCCCGCCCAGGCGATGTGCGGGGTTATCAGGCAGTTTTCGCATCCGAGCAGCGGATTGCTTTCTTTCGGCGGCTCGGTCGAGAGAACGTCAACTCCCGCGCCCGATATCCTGCCCGATTTCAGCGCGTCGGCGAGTGCCTGCTCGTCAACCACGGGGCCGCGCGAGGTGTTGATGAGAAATGCGTTAGGCTTCATCTTCGCAATAAACTCGGCGTTTACAAGCCCGGTTGTCTGCGGAGTCAGCGGGCAGTGGAGAGTCACAAAGTCGGACTTTTTGAGCAGCTCATCAATCTCAACGAATCTGACCGCCCCGTCGCAGTCTCCGACTTTTGCGGAGCGCGAATTGGCGAGCACATCCATGCCGAAAGCTTCTGCAATTTTGGCGACCGCCTTGCCTATCTTGCCGTAGCCGATGATGCCTATAGTCTTGCCCTGAAGCTCGGTCAGCGGGGACTTCCAGAAGCAGAAGTTCGGGCAGCTGCTCCATTCGCCGCCGTGGACCGCTTCGCTGTGCAGCGCAACGCGGTTGGTGTGTTCGAGAATGAACGCAAACACGAGCTGAGCCACCGCAGAGGTGCTGTAGCACGGCACGTTTGAAACCGGGATGCCCTTTTCGCGCGCAAAATCAACATCAACATCATTGAAGCCCGTGCTCAGCAGAGTGATAAACTTGAGCTCCGGCAGAGCAGCTATCGTCCGGGCGTCTATAGGCGTCTTGTTGGTTATGATTATATCGCACCCCTGAGCGCGCTCTATTATCTTCTCCTTCGGCGTGCGGTCGTAGACCGTGTATGTGCCGAATTCGTTGAGAAAATCCCAGCTGAGATCCCCGGGGTTCGTTGTGTATCCGTCAAGAATTACTATCTTCATCCTGCGTTTCCTTTCCGTGTTCTTTGGCGTTGAGTATCGACGCGCAGCAGTAGAGTGCGGCGCAGAAAACCTGCGGCATGATGTCCGCTATCAGCCAAAGCCTGCGCTTGTCTGAGTATTCTATCCTGTCGCCAAGCAGAATTTTCAGCGTGTAGGCGAGCAGGAACTTTTTGTCAAAATTGTTCGCTACCATCTTGAGCAGATCGAGACTCAGACCCTTGTCGAGCTTCTCGGTCAGCTCATCGATTTTTGTGCCATATTCCTCGGTGATGAGCGCCGTCGCGTTCTCGTTTATGAGCTTGTCGAAGCTCGCGACGGTGTATTCCTCGCGCGTGTTGATGCCGAAAATATCGCCGGCGGTCTCGGCGCAGTAGAGCACGTTTGAGTTGAACTCAAACGGCCTGTCGTCGTATCCGCGCAGGAAATTCAGCACGCTTTCGCGTCCGCCTCTCTCTATTCTGCCCGCGCTCGGGAGACCCGAGAATATCGCGTCGAATTTTTTCGCGCAGTATGGCTCGAACGGCGCAATCTTGTATTTTTCGTATTTCTTGAACGCATAGTAATATCCGTCGAGCAAATCATATGCTTTGTATGCGTCGAGCTCGCCCTGGCGGATGTTCCCGCGCGATATGTCGCCGTCAAACATCAGCATACCGCCGAAAACATCGTTGAGCGGCTTCTTGCTGCTGATATATTTGAACGAGACATTGTCCGCCTCGCCGAACTTTGCGCCGGGGTTCTTGCCGATGTTGACAACCACAATGTCGTCCGCACCCGCTTCGATAGCCATTTTGACCGGCATGTTGTCCGAATATCCGCCGTCGACGAAAGCGGATTCGCCGATTTTATATGACTTCATGAATGGGAACGCCGCCGCGCTCGCGAGCACATAGTCTGCGGCTTTGCCCTCGGGAATATCTTCGATGAAAACTTCGACCGGCTTTATCTTCGGGAACATTGTTGTGACCAGTCCGAAGCGTATCGGCGAGGTGCGCAGCTTTTCTTCATCCATGAGCGATTTGACGCGCTCCTGCAACGGGGTGTAGTCCGCGCCGCCTTTAAAAATAGCCTCTTTTGCGAGCTCTTTTATGTATGATTCACGGTCGGGGTTTTCTTCGTCGGACATGTTGACGAAATTCTGAAACACGCTGTCCATGCTCATGTTTTCCCAGATGTCGAGCGCCGCGTCGAAATTGTCGAGTGCCATGAGCGCGCCGTTGAGTGCGCCGACGGATGTGCCGACGACGATGTCGGGCGTGAATCCCATCTGCCTGAGCACCTTCCAGACCCCTATCTGATAGCCGCCCTTTGCTCCGCCTCCGCTGAGAACGACAGCTTTCTTGCCCATGAAAATTCCTCCTCTTGACCTGTTGAATAATATGTCTGTGTGCATATTACACATCATGATACTATTATATCATATTGTACGTTCGCTTAAAAGATATTTGCGTCAAAATTTATGCGGTTTGAGTTGAAAAGATCTGAAATATGTTATACAATTATATGTAAACTTTTGTTGAGGTGAAGGCTTGAAAAAGCATTGGACACGAAGCGGCATAATGAACGCCGCGGGCATCGCATTGCTTATATCCGCCGCGGCCGTCTCGGTAGTTGTCTATCTGCTGAGATATGATCAACTGTGGCTCTGGTATAAGGTCTATCAGGAAAAGCTGCTTGAAGCAGAGCAGTTCATACAGTCGCTCGGCATCAGCTGGAAGTTCGTGCTCGCCATGCTGATAGTCTTTCTTGTGCGCACCTTTATCCCGTTCCTCTCGGTCTCGGCGATCTGCGTCCTTACCGGCGTCGTTCTGCCGTCATATTGGGCGTTGATAGTGAACTTCCTCGGAATTATCATTATGATGAGCATCAAATATTTCGAGGGTATGAAGTTCGGCAGCGGGAACGCATGGAAGATAATCAGCAAGAATGAACGCGCCAGAAAGATAATCGAGAGCTCCGGCAAGGTCAATAAGGCTCTGCTCTTTGCCCTACGCCTTATCCCCGGATTCCCGCTCGGCAGCGTCAGCCGGATTTACGGCTCGCTCAGGTTCCCTTATTGGCAGTTCATCCTGCTTTCGGCGGCGGGCTTTGCGCCGAAGCTGCTGTCCTATACTTTCATGGGTACTAACGTTTTCGATCCGCTCTCGTCTGCGTTCCTTGTGCCCCTGGTGATAGCCCTGACCATAAGCGGCGCATCGCTTTTGTGCGTCAACCTCATATGGCTTTTAGTTGAAAAGAGCGTTTCAAGCTCAAAGAAAAATAAAGATAATTAATCACGGAAACGAGGTAGATTTATGTATACCACAGATGTCCTGAAAAAAAGAATGACCGACGGCGCATATGACGCCGAGCTTTCAAAGCTCTATCCGTCCGGCACCGTTGATGCCCAGAAAAAGCGCTATTGCCGCGTTATCGGCGAGTTCGAGGAGTTTTACGGTTCGAGCCGTGAGGCGGGTCTCTTCAGCGCACCCGGCAGAACCGAAATCGGCGGCAACCACACCGACCATAACCACGGCCGCGTGCTCGCCGCGAGCGTCAATCTTGACGCTATAGCCGTTGCCGCGAAGAGCGAGGGAACCGTAGTCAATGTCAAGAGCGAAGGCTACGCCATGGACACGATCGATATCAGCGACCTCGAGCCGCACGAAGCCGAGTTTGGCAAGTCAAAGGCACTTGTCCGCGGCGTGTGCGCCGAGTTCAAGTCGCGCGGATATAATATCGGCGCATTCGATGCGGCGACAGCGTCTGATGTGCTCTCCGGCTCGGGTCTTTCGTCCTCTGCGGCGTTTGAAGTCCTGCTCGGAACTATCCTCAACCATCTGTTTAACGACGGCAAGGTGAGCGATGTTGAAATCGCGCAGATAGCTCAGGCGGCGGAGAACAAGTTCTTCGGCAAGCCCTGCGGTCTGCTCGACCAGATGACAAGCTCGGTCGGCTCGTTCGTTGAGATTGACTTTGCCGACCCCGCAAATCCCGTTATCGAGAAGCTCGATTTTGATTTTGCCTCCTGCGGATATGCTCTTTGCATCGTGGATACCGGCGGAAGCCACTCGGATCTTACCGATGAGTATGCCGCCGTGCGCAAGGAGATGGAGAGCGTCGCCGAATATCTTGGCAAGAGCGTCCTGCGCGAGGTCGATGAGGACGAGTTCATGAAGAACATAGCCGATATCCGCTCCTCATGCGGTGACAGAGCTGTGCTTCGCGCCATACATTTCTATGGCGACAACGCGCGTGTCGAGAAGCAGGCAGCCGCACTCAAGGCGGGCGACTTCGAGACTTTCAAGAAATATATTATCGAGAGCGGACGCTCTTCTTATATGTACAACCAGAATGTCTATTCCTGTAAGAAAGCGTCCGAGCAGCCTGTGTCGCTCGCGCTTTCGCTGAGCGAAAAGCTGCTTGACGGCTGCGGCGCATGGCGAGTCCACGGCGGCGGCTTCGCAGGAACAATTCAGGCCTTTGTACCGCTCAATAAGCTTGATGAGTACAAAGACCTGATGGAAAAAGTATTCGGTTCGGGTTCGTGCTATATTCTCTCTGTCCGCCCTGTCGGCGGCGTCGAGCTGTAAATTATCCTATCTATGAGCCTCAGGATTGCTCCTGGGGCTCAATGCCGGGATAGAGGACTTCGTGAATGTCATTCTTGACCTTTGCCCAGTTGACTATCAGCACTTCAATGCCGTTTATCTTTGTCAGCGGAGTCTTGTCTCTCGGGATGATAGCTTCAGTTACGGGCCACTTGAGATATCCGGCGTATGTCGTTGCCTGGCTGATTATCTCACTCTTTGTGAAATCGGTGCTCACGAGCGGCAGAACCTGATCGAGGAACTTCGTGCTCTTGCTGAGCAGGGTCGAATAGTTTTCGGTTGAGTACATCTTCTTGAACTTCGCGAAGATTGCCATAAGAATCGTTCTCTGACGCTCTGTTCTCACTCTGTCGCTGTCTATTTCGCGCAGGCGGGCATATTCGAGAGCTTCGTTGCCGTTGAGGTGATAGGTTCCGGCGCCCTTTACTACGGAGCCGTTCTGCTTGAGTATCGGCGAGAGAGCTTTCACTTCGCTCTCTGTCAGCGCTATGTCAACTCCGCCGAGCGCGTCAATGGCTTTGATGAAGCCGTTGAAATCGATGCTCACGTAGTGGTCGATTCTTATCTTGTAGTTCTGCTCTATCGTGTCGATAAGCAGCTTCGATCCGCCGTAGGCGTGCGCCGCGTTGAGTCGGGCGTTGCCGTGACCGGGGATAGAGACATAGGTTGCTCGCGAAAGTGAGACGAGCTTGATGTCGTTGTTGAGCTTGTTTATCGAAACGACTATGATCGAGTCGGCGCGGGAATAATATTTAGAACCGTGACCGAGATCGCGTCCAATGAGCAGAATGTTGATAATGTTGTCGTTGTACCACATGCGCGGGTCGTCTATATTTTCGGATATATCCTTGTCCGCGTTCGGGTCCGAGAGATTCTCGGTGAACTCGGGATTGATGTCCTTTGTCTCTTCCTCGTAGTTCATCTTGCTCAGATAGTGGTTGACGGTGATAAGTCCCGCCGTCAGCGGAATCGCTATGACGAGAAGAACTACGCCCAATATAATCAGAGCTCTGTTCTTCATCTTTTGCTTTTTACGGCGGCTGCGGTGATGGTGGTGATGGTGATGATGCGACTGACTCATTGCTATCTCTCCAATACTCTACTTATTTTGCCATTTATTATAATACTCTATATTCTCGTAATTTTCAACTCAAAAATAGAGAGGAAGATGTAATTTGCTCAAAAATAAAGATTTAAAAGCCGTAGTTTTGGCGCTCGCCGCCGCAAACGGTACCTCCGGCAACGAAAACGAGGCGGCTTTGCTTGCAAAATCCATGCTCGAGGAGTATATGCCCGCGCATATTGACACGCTCGGCAGCGTGTGCGGAGATACGGGCGGCGACGGGGTGCATATCATGCTCGACGCTCATATAGACAGAATAGGAATGACCGTTACCGCTATCGACGACAGCGGCTTTATAAAATTTGCGCGCATCGGCGGAATAGATGCACGAGTTCTCGCCGCAGAACAGGTGACGGTGTGGGGTGACGAGCCGCTTTTCGGCGTTATAACTTCGACTCCGCCGCATCTCGCCTCGGGCGACGACGACAAAAAAGCGAAAAAGATTGAAGACCTTTCAATAGATGTCGGCATGACCGCCGACGAGGTCAAGAAAATAGTGCGCCCCGGTATGCGCATCACCGTCAACAGCACCCCAAAAGAGCTGCTCGGCGGCAGAGTCAGCTGCGCCGCGCTCGATGACAGAGCGGGCGTTGCGGCGATACTTCGCTGCCTTGAGCTGCTCAAAGATAAAAATCACGGATGCCGCATCAGCGTGCTGTTCTCGTCTCAGGAGGAGACGGGCGGCAGCGGCGCGGCGGCGGGCGGCTTTGCGGCTGCACCCGATGAGGCTATCGCCGTTGATGTCAGCTTCGCCATGGCTCCGGGACTCAAAAAGGAGAAGTGCGGTAAGCTCGGCGGCGGCGCGATGATAGGCTTCTCGCCCTCGCTCGATTATTCGATGTCCCGCACCCTTGAGCGCATCGCCGACGAAAACGGCATCGCTCGCCAGTGCGAGATCATGAGCGGCAGTACGGGCACCAACGCCGACGAGATTCAGGTTGCCGGAAGCGGAGTCAGAATGGGACTCATCTCTATTCCGCAGAGAAACATGCACACTGCGGCTGAAATAGTCGATCTAAATGATATCGAAGCCGTCGCCCGGCTTATGGCGGCATATATAATCGAAAGGGGGCGCGCATGATGTACGGACTGCTCGAAAAACTCTGCTTGATAGGCGGCGTGTCCGGCAGGGAAGATAAGGTGCGCGAGTTCATAATCTCCGAGATAGACGGCTTCGCCGATTGGCGCGTCGATCCGCTCGGCAATCTTATCGTGCACAAAAAGGGAAAGAGCCCCGCGAAAAATAAAGTTATGTTCGACGCCCATATGGACGAGGTCGGCATGATCGTCACTTATATAACCGATGAGGGTATGCTCAAATTCTCTGCCGTCGGCGGCGTCGATCCCCGTGTTTATCTCGGCAGAAGCGTTAAGGTCGGCGATAAAGAGATAAGCGGCGTTGTCGGTCTCAAGCCAATTCATATGCTCTCCAAAGAAGAGGAACTCAATATGCCGAAGGCTGATGAGATGTATATCGATATCGGCGCGGAGTCGGCGGACGAGGCGCGCGAACAGGTTTCTTTGGGCGATACTGTGGTGTTCGACTCGGGAATAAGAAAATTCGGCGACGGATTCGTTCAGGGCAGAGCGCTCGATGACAGAATGGGCTGCGCCGTGATGGTTGAGATGATAAAGAGCGAGCTTGAGTATGACGCGGATTTCTCGTTCAGCGTTCAGGAGGAGATAGGCACACGCGGCGCGAAAGCTTCGGCGTTCAGCATAAGACCCGATTACGCCATCGTGCTCGAAACCACGACCGCCGCGGATATTCCCGGCGTTGACGGCGAAAAGCGTGTTTGTGCTCTCGGCGAGGGTGCAGTCGTCGGCTTTATGGATAGGGGCACTATCTATGACCACGACCTCTATGAGCTTGCGTTCAAAAAGGCAAAGGAAAATGGCATAAAGATACAGACAAAGACAATGGTCGCCGGCGGAAACGACGCGAAGGCTATCCATGTCAGCGCGGGCGGAGTCAAAACTCTCGCGGTTTCGCTCCCGTGCAGATATCTCCACTCGCCCTCGTGCGTGATAAAAATGAGCGACGGAGACGATGTCCTCCGCCTTGCAAAAGTGATGCTCGGGGAGCTCGCCAATGCTTAAACTGGCTGAAGAAAAAGAGCTTCTTGATTTTTGCCGCCGCGACGCTTTCGGCACGAAAATCGCCGGATATCTGAAAACTTATTCCGCCGATTCCGCCGCCGTTCGTTTTTGGGTTCAGCAAAATGACGAGAATATTATAACCGCTGCGGTCTGCCGCGCCTATGACAGCGTAGTGCTGAGCGCCGAACCGGATGCAGATTTTGAAGAGCTTTGGCAGTTTCTTAAAATCATAGGTTTTTCAACGCTCTCCTGCGAAGAAAGCGTGTGCCAAAAGCTCGGACTTTCGCCGACGAGAAGCGGCAATATAGTCCGATTCGAGCATCTTCTGCGCCCTCTGCGCGGCGAAGCTCAGATGCCGAGATATCCCGACCTGCGCGATGTATATTCGCTGCTCGTTTCTTCGGGCTTCGACCGTCTCGGCGGGCGCGACGAGTGGATTGCGGATGTGTCGAGGCGCATGAACAGAGATACCGCTCAGTGGAGCGTGATATACAGCGGCAAAACGCTCGCGGCGTGCGCCTGCGCTCTGTTTGTCGCCGATTCGGCAGCATTTCTCGGCTGCGTTGCCGCACGCGAGGATATGCGCGGCAGGGGACTCGGCGGCGAGGCGGTGCTGACGCTCGCCGAAAGATATTCGTCCGATGGCAGGCGGGTCGAGCTCTTCTGCAAGGACGGCAGCATAGTTGAGTTTTATAAAAAATCGGGCTTTGTGCCCGTCGGCAGATGGGCCGAATATGATACAGAACAGGAAATATAACATGGAACAGACATTTTTCAAATTTGATGAGAAAATACTCAATGCTTCCGAAAGGGCTCTTGAGCGCGCCGAACACAGCTTCGCGCGAATTGAGAAAAACACTGAGTATAATCAGCAGAAGGTGCTCTCCGCTTTTATCGAAAACAGGGTCAGCGAGAGCCATTTCACCGAGACCACGGGCTACGGCTACGGCGACCGCGGACGCGAGACGCTCGATAAAGTTTTTGCGAGCGCGTTCGGCGCTGAGGCGGCTCTTGTGCGCCACAGCTTCGCCTGCGGCACGCATACGCTCGGCGTCGCGCTCTTCGGGCTTCTTCGCCCCGGCGACACAATGCTCAGCGTCACCGGTCAGCCCTATGACACTATACATCCCGTTATCGGCATCACCGGAGAGGGCATGGGTTCGCTGAAAGATTTCGGTGTGAAATATGAGCAGGTCGATTTGAATGCCGACGGCGAGCCGGATATTCCCGCGATAACCGAAGCGGTGAAAGCAAAACAGCCGAAGCTCGTCTATATCCAGCGTTCGCGCGGCTATACCCTGCGCCCGAGCCTCTCGGTCGAGAAGATAGCCGAGATTGCAAAGGCTGTCAAGAGCGTGTCCGATTCGATAGTCTTTGTCGATAACTGCTACGGCGAGTTCGTCCAGCGCGTCGAGCCCGTGCAGGTCGGCGCGGATATAATGGCGGGTTCGCTGATAAAGAACGCAGGCGGCGGAATAGCCAAGAACGGCGGCTACATAGCAGGCAAGGCGGATCTTGTCGAGAAATGCGCCTACAGAGCCACCGTCCCCGGTCTCGGAAGAGAAGTAGGCGCGTCGCTCGGACAGAACAGAGAGCTGTTCATGGGCATATTCAATTCTCCGCATATCGTCGGCGAGGCGCTCAAGACGGCAGTCTTTGCCGCCGCGCTGTTTGAAGAGTTCGGATTTGATGTCACTCCGACAAGCGACGAGGAGAGATTCGATATCATCCAGACCGTCCAGCTCAGAACGCCCGAAGCGCTTATCGCATTCTGCCAGGGAATGCAGGCGGGTGCGCCGGTCGATTCGTTCGTCGTGCCCGAGCCGTGGGATATGCCCGGCTATGACAGCCAGGTCATTATGGCGGCTGGTGCGTTCACCATGGGCTCGTCGATAGAGCTCTCTGCGGACGCTCCGCTCAGAGAGCCTTATGCCGCATGGATGCAGGGCGGCTTCAATTTTCACAGTGCCAAGGCGGGCGTCATGCTCGCGGCGCAGGCAATGCACGACAGGGGACTTATCTGATGAGCGATTTCAAGGGAATAACTCAAGACACGCTTTTTCTCATGCAGCTCAACCGCTTCAATGATTCAAAGGCGTTCTATGAGGAGAATAAAGAGAAGATAAAAGCAAACATGACCGTGCCGATGCGCCAAATAGCGGCGTCGCTCAGCGACATGATGCTCGACATCGACCCGTTCATGAATACTATACCGACAAAGATGGTGTCGAGGGTGCGCCGCGATACGCGCTATACCCACGACAAGCACCTCTACCGCGAAAATATGTGGATAATGTTCATGCGCCCGAAAAAAGAGTGGCATATGTATCCATGCATGTGGTTCGAAGTAACTCCGCAAGCGTGGTCGTGCGGCGTCGGAACATACGAAGTCTCGGCGGACTACATGGAGGTTTTCAGAGAGCATCTGCGAAACGACCCGGAAGGCTTCAAGAAGGCTGTGAAATCGGCTCTTTCAACGGGAGCCATGCTTGATGCCGAGTGCTATAAGCGTCCGAAGCCCGACTGCCCCGCAGGACTTGAAAATTTCTACAACGCAAAGTATCTCTATTTTGCGTTCGCGTCCGATGAGCTTTCCGATATCGGGAACGACGGTATAATAACCCGCCTCGAGGGGATATACAAAAAATTCGCGCCGATGTATCGCTTCCTGCGCGATGTTTCGGACGACTATTTCAAAACGCATCAGTGATGCCGAAAGGAGCTTTGATATGAGCCTTGACCCCGAAGATTACAAAGAGCCGAGATGCCCGAGCTGTACCGATTTCTATTATCCGGACGAAAACGCGAATGTGTCGTTTATCCCCGTTGACCGCGTTGTGGACAGGCTCGATACTCTGCTCTCCCATAACGATATGCCCGCGGCGCGCAGGCACCTTGAATATTGGCTCTCCGAAGCCCGAATGGGCGGCGACAAGCGCGGCGAGCTCGCGGTGCTCAACGAACTCATGGGTCTCTACCGCAAAATGGGCTTGAAAGATAAAGCTTTTGAAAGCGCGGAAAAGGCGGACGAGCTTGTGAAAACGCTGTCCCTCGGCGGCTCGATAACCGCCGCTACTGTCTGTCTCAACGCCGCAACGGTCTGCGAAGCCTTTGACCGCCCGCGCGAAGCCCTCGAACGCTACGGCGAAGCGAAGAGCATCTACGAAGATTTTCTCCCGCCCGGGGACTCGCGCCTCGGCGGACTCTATAACAATATGGCGCTCGCCTGCGTGTCTCTCAAGGAATACGAGCAGGCGCGTGAACTCTATCAAAAAGCGATAAAAATTATGAGCGCACTGCCCGGCGGAAAGCCCGAAACGGCGATAACATATCTGAACCTCGCCAATGCCGCAGAGGCGCAGCAGGGGCTCGAAAACGCGTCGGAGTTCATCACCGACTGCCTGCAAAAGGCTGAAAATCTTTTGCTCGATGAATCAAACGCGCTCGACGGCAACTACGCTTTCGTCTGCGAAAAATGCGCACCGACTTTTGAATATTACGGTTGGTTCATGACCTCCAAGGAGATAAAAAGGAGGTCGGACGAGATATATGAAAGGACTTGAGCTTTCAAGAAAATTCTATGAAACATACGGTGCGCCGATGCTCCATGAAAAATTCCCGGAGCTTGAAGATAAGCTCGCGATAGGTTTTGTCGGCGACGGCTCGGAGTGCTTCGGCTATGACGATGATATATCGCGCGACCATGATTTTGAGCCGGGATTCTGCATCTTCGTGCCCGATGATATCGACAGCCGCACTGAATTTCAGCTCGAACGCGCCTATGCGAAGCTCCCGAAGAGTTTTGAGGGCGTTGACAGGCTCAAAATAAGCCCCGTCGGCGGCAGCCGCCACGGAGTTATAAAAACAGGGGACTTCTATCTCGCGAAAACAGGCTCGCGCACGGGCTTTGATTCTGTAAATCAGTGGATGACTACGCCCGACAGCTGCCTTGCGGCGGCGACGAACGGCGAGGTTTTCCGCGACGATCTCGGCGAGTTTTCGCGCATCCGCCGGTCGTTTCTCGATATGCCGCAGGATGTCAGACTCAAAAAGCTTGCAGGTCATCTTATAATGGCGGCGCAGGCGGGACAGTATAATTTCAAGCGCTGCATTTCCCACGGTGAAACCGGCGGCGCCCAGCTCGCGATGATAGAATTTGCAGATCACGCCATGTCGGCGGTGTTCCTGCTCAACAGAAAATACCGCCCGTTTTATAAATGGGCGTTCAGGGCAATGCGCGAGCTCGAAAAGCTCTCGGAGCTTGCCGATACATTTGAATTTCTCATATCTTCGGACAATGAACCGGTGACCGCCTCGGCGAAGGCGGATATCGTCGAGGACATTGCCTCGATGATAATAACCGAGCTGCAAAATCAGGGGTTAACCGACGCGATATGCGGCGACCTCGAGAAGCACGCATATTCGGTCAACGACAGAATATCCTCAACGCAGCTGCGGACTATGCATATCATGGCAGGAGTGTGAAAATCATGACAAAGACAAATGCAATGAGAATGCTCGACAGAGCAAAGATAAAATACGATGTTCTCCAATATGACTACGACGAGAGCGACCTCAGCGGCGTCCATGCGGCGGCGGCTCTCTCGCTCGACCCGAATCAGGTGTTCAAGACCCTTGTCACCCGCGGCGGGAAGAACGGACTTTTCGTGTTCTGCATCCCGGTCGGTGCGGAGCTCGATCTCAAAAAATGCGCGAAATGCGCCGGGGTCAAGAGCCTTGAGATGATCCATGTCAAGGAGCTCATCTCGCTTACCGGCTATATGCGCGGCGGCTGCTCGCCGATAGGCATGAAAAAGCAGTATCCGACTTTTATCGACTCCACCGCATCTGATTTTGAAAAAATATATGTCAGCGCGGGTCAGCGCGGACTTCAGCTGTGCCTCGACCCGAAGGAGCTCGCCGCATTTGTCGGCGCGGAGCTCTGCGATGTCACGGCCTGATTGACTTTAGAAATGCTTAATATTTGAAGAAAAAGCACCTTATTATGCTTGGCTGGAGTAAAGAATAGCTGTTAGGTATGTTATACTCGTTTTATAGATTTGCCGATCGGGGACAAATATGATAGAGCTCAGAAACGGAAAACTGAAAATAGACTCAAAACGGTCCGCGTTGGAGATATTGCTTGACCTCTCTATCGTCGCAATGCTCACCGTTCTGTTTGCGTTTAACTTCCGCTTCGGAGAGCGAAATTATATATATCACGCGGCGCTCATTTCAGTTGTCGGTCTGACTTTTTTTGTCCGCATACTCGGCAGACCGAGCATCTCGATTAAGCTCCCGACGATATGGTACGGCATCTTTGTTCTGCTCTGCGTCGTCTCGTCCCTCTGGGCGGCATATAATGTCAGCTATACTTTGCATTATATACCGCGAATGCTTCAGGTGATGCTGTTTTGCTACTGCGTGACTCTTTATATAGAGACGCGCGAGGATTTTGAGCGATTTACCGCGCTGTTCACCGCAGCGGTAATGATAATGATTTTCTCCATATTTGTCAGAACGCCGTATTCTATGTGGTTCTCCGGCTTTTTCGGGCGCATAGGCTACGAAAATGTCACGGGCAATAATATCAATACGATAGCCTATATCTGCGTCGTCGCCGTGGCGATATCGTTCTGCAACGCGTATTACTATAAAAAACGCGCCTATTATCTGTGTACGGCGTTCGAGTTGCTCTATATAGTCCTCTCGTCGTCGAGAAAAGCGCTGCTTATCGTAGTGTTTCTTCTGTTCACGATGCTGATATTCTATGTCAACAAGCGTTTTTATCTGCTCAGGCTTGTTCTGATGGCGCTGGCAGTGGTCGGTATCGGAATCGCGTTTTTGAAGGTTCCCGCGCTCTATAATGCGGCGGGCTTCAGACTCGAAAAGATGCTCAATTATCTTGTCGGCAACGATGCGTCCGCCGACGGAAGCCTTACGCTGCGAAAAGGTCTGGCAGAGATATCCTCGCAGATATTCTATTCCCATCCGATAATCGGTATCGGACTCGGAAACAACACCTATCAGATAGAGCAGATCTACGGACTTTCCGTCTATGCTCATAACAACTATCTCGAGCTGGCTTCCGGTCTCGGAGTAGTCGGATTGATAACATATTATTGGTACTATATTTACCTTCTTATCGGCTTGGGCCGCAGAGCGTATAGGGGAGAGAGGCTCTGCGTCACAATGTTCCTGCTGCTTGCGGCAACTGCAGTGGGCGAAACTACGCTGATATCATATTACGATTATAATGTCCAGATAATGCTGACGCTATGTTTCTGCGCGATGAAGCTAAAGGACGAAAAAAAGAAAACATATATGAATCTTGAATGAAGGTGCGCATGTTATGAAAATTGCCGTTGCGGGAGTAGGCTATGTGGGTCTTGTTACCGCGGTCACGCTTGCCGATGTCGGGCATGATGTAATCTGCCTCGATGTTGACAAAGGCAAACTGAAAATGCTCAAAGAGGGCATCTCTCCCATCTACGAATACGGACTCGAAGAGCTCATGCTCAAAAACCGCGAACGCCTTGAGTTCACGGACGATGTGACGAAGTATTCCGAAGCACAGGTCATTATTATCGGCGTCGGTACGCCCGAGAAGGAGGACGGCTCCGCGGATTTAAGCGCCGTGTTCTCCGCTGCGGACAGCATCGCCGACAATTGCAGCGACGGAACGGTCGTGGTTGTTAAATCTACCGTGCCGATCGGAACCTGCGAGAGCGTGCGCCGCAGAATAGGTGAGCGTCGCCCGGATCTTCATTTCTTCGTCGTCTCAAACCCCGAGTTCCTCTCGCAGGGCACGGCGGTCAGGGACACCTTCAACGCCGACAGAATAGTTATCGGCGCGGATGATGAGCAGGCATATAAAACAGTTGAAGAAATGTATGCGCCTCTCGAACTGCCGATAGTTCATGTCAGCGTGCGAAGCTCCGAGATGATAAAATACGCCTCCAACGACTTCCTTGCGCTCAAGATTTCTTATATAAATGAAATTGCGAACTTCTGCGAGATAGTCGGCGCGGATATCGAAGAGGTTGCCCGCGGAATGGGAATGGACAGACGCATCGGCTCGAACTTCTTAAAAGCCGGAATAGGCTACGGCGGCAGCTGCTTCCCGAAGGATACAAAGGCGCTCAATTTCCAGAGCGACCACGCCGGAGTGAAGCTCAAGACAGTAAAAGCGACTATCGATGTCAACCGCGAACAGCGTATAAAGCTTATTGATAAAGCGCGCAGATTCTTCCCGGATTTCAGGGGCGTGCGCGTGGCGATAATAGGACTCACTTTCAAGCCCGGTACGGACGATCTGCGAGAAGCGCCGGCAAAGCAGAATATAGATATACTGCTCAACGAGGGCGCGGATATAATCGCATGGGATCCGTTGGGTGCCGAAAATTTCAGAAAGCGATATCCGAATTGTGCAATAAACTTTGCCAAGGATATAGATGAAGCCTTGACAGATGCGGATGTTTGCCTCATAATGACTGAGTGGGAAAAGATTGTGGAATATCCGCTGGATAACTACAAAAAGTATATGAGGAGACCTCTGGTCTTTGACGGCAGGAATTGCTACAAGCTCTCCGAGGTCGAAAAGCACGAGATATTCTATGATTCAATAGGAAGAAAGATTGTCGATACTCTTTGATGAGCGTTGACGAAGTGGGGGATATGTGATTGAGTAAGATAGTTAGAAAAGATACCGACAGCGACGGAGTCGAAGTGAACATCATGTATGCGTTCGGTCTTCTTCTGAGAAGGCTGTGGCTTCTGATACTTGTCGCGTTGGTGGTCGGCGCGTCATGCGCAGTGATAACCAAGGCAGTCGAAGAGCCGACTTATACTTTGAGCATGACGTTTATCGTCAACAATAAGTCCGAAAAAGACCTCTCGTCATCGGGAGAGAATTCCGTCTCCTATAACGATATGTCGGCATCGGCTTATATGGCGAATACTTTCGTCCATCTTATGACCGGGCGCACTATGTGCAACGCGATAGCCGCCGAGTGTAAGTCGTATCCGAAAACTGCGGATCAGGTTGCGAAGATGATAGCCGCGTCCCGCAAGACGGACAGCAGCATTATCGATATGACCGTCACTGCTTCTTCGCCCGAGGAGGCTTATGAGCTCGCGCAGGCTGTCAAGGATACATATAAAGATGTCGTTCAGGTCTATTCGGGCGGCAGCATCCATCTATGCGACGAGCCGGAGCTACCGACAAAGCCGGACAAGTCCGTCGGTACAGTGCGCAACGCCATTATCGGCGCTCTTGCGGGTGCAGTTATATGTGCGCTCATTATAATAATCAGGGATTCTGCGCGCAACACCGTCAGAAGCCAGGAGGATATCCAGAACAAGCTTCAGCTCAATGTTATCGGCGAGGTGTCGCAGGTGCCCAGCGGCGAGCGTTTCTATAAGAAATCCGCCCATGGCGACCGAGAACTGCTGATAACCGACAAGGCCTGCGGCTTTGCGTTCGTTGAGACATATAAAGCAATGCGAACGAAGCTCGAACTGCTCAACGGCAGGCGCGGTTACAAGAGCTTCGTCGTTTCGAGCGCCGGAGCCAATGAGGGCAAGACGACCGTTGCCGTCAACCTCTCGCTCGCGCTTGCGCAGAACGGATATTCCGTCCTGCTCGTCGATGCCGATCTCAGAAAGCCGTCCGTGCTCAAAAATCTCGGCATAAGCAATCTTTCCGGCAACGGCATAGCCGATGTCGTCAACGGCGCGAAAAATTCGAGCGATGCGATAAAATATATTGAGAAATATAAGATATTCGTCCTCGCAGGCGACGAGAGCATAACGGATCCGACCGAGGTGCTTTCAAACGCCAAAACCGGCGAGTTCATCGCAGCGGCAAGAGAAAAGTTCGATTATATTATCATCGATACGCCTCCCATCGGAATCGTTGCGGATGCGGCGATATGCGCCAAATACACCGACTCGTCAATATTTGTTATCCGCGAGGATGTTTTCCCCGTTCCCGCGATACTCGAGGCTGTCAGCGACCTCACTCAGGGCGGAACGGATCTCGCCGGATGCGTCTACAATATCTCGACCGACCGCAGCAAGGGCGGCTACGGAAACTATTCGATCTCGAGCCGCAGATACGGCTACGGATATGGCTACGGCAAGCATTACGGATATGGCTACGGTTACGGCAGTCATTCCGGCTCGCACGGCAAAAACAGCAAATAAGCAAAAATATATCAGCCTTCGGTTCTTTTGTGAATCGAAGGCTGACTTTTTATCTTTTCGGTACTCCCTGCGGGAACATCAGTTTCTCTAAATCACCCGCGCTCTTTTGGTATTGCGCTTCGGATATCGCCCCGTGTTGGAGCAGTGTGTCAAGCATATTTATCTGGCGCTCATATAGGTCAAGCTTGTCTCCGCCTTTTCTTTGCGGCTCAACGCTCATGCCTGAACACCTCTTATCATCGGCGCATAGAAGTCAAACAGCTCGCGCGCGACTTCGAGCGTGTCCTCCTCCGAGGGCTGCTCGGGCTTGTAGGTCGAGAGCCATTTGTTCTCGAATTTTTCAACGCTCTTGTAGAACGAAGTTCCGTCGAAGTCCTCGCGCTCGTTATAGCGGCGCTTTGTGGTCGTGAATGTGCATTTGCGCTTTTTGAAGTTGACCGCCATCTGCTCGAAGAACGAATACCAGCGCGGCAGATAGAAAGTCTTTATCATGCCGCCCCATTCTTTCCATGCGTAGTCATAGAGCTGCGAGGAGCGCGCGGGACCCCAGAGGGTCAGCATATAAAGCTCGTTGAGCTCGAAATTCTGCCTGTCTTTGTCGGAGCAGGCATAGGCGTTAGCCTGTCTGACATGCTCGCCGAGCGTCAGTTCGGGGCGCGTCATGAGCAGCCTGTCAACATCTTCGAGCAGGCGCACGAATGTGTTGACACTCTTTTCAAAAAGACTTATATTTTTGCTGTCAAATGCGCTTATGCTGCGCTTGTAGAGATCCTTTGCATAGTTGCTGAGCACCTGGCGCGTCAGATCGCAGACATCGAATCTGTATCCGTCCGTATCGGCGTGTTCGGCTTTAAGCAGATTTTCGAGCGCGTAGAGCAGCCTCTCGTTGTCATATCTCAGCTCAAAGACATCGTTCGGCGCGGTGTGGCGCTGTTCATATGCAGGGCGCGCGCAGATTATCGACGCAGTCTCGCGCCCCGTGCAATTCCTGCTGTAGCAGGTCTCATGCATATCTTTGACCGCTTCGAAAAGGCACGCTTCGTCGCTGCCGTAGCGGCGGCGTGCGTAGTCCTTGAGCCATGAATCAAGCTCCGGCTTGTCGCTTCGCGTGAGCATATCGGAAGCGAGGTCAAAATACAGCGGGTTCTGGAAAATGCCCTCCATGAAAAGCCCCGTGCCGACAATATTCGGATATTTTTCGCGCTCTTCCATGAACTTGTTTTCGGCGAGCGCGTCTATCGAACCGTGGAGCGTGTTTCTGTCGCCGAAGTTGTTGAGCGTGCCGCTGATGAAGTTGTAGCCCCAGAAGCCGTCGGTCTTTTCGCATTTGCTGCCGTCGATGTCGAGAATGAGCAGCTTGTCCTTGTCAACAGCCTTGACTATCGGCTCGCGCAGGGACCATGCCTGCATGACCCAGACAGCCTGTGAATCGAAAGCCGTATACATCTCTGAAATAGCCTTTCCTACGTTCTGGAGATACTTGTCACCCTTTATCGGGGGCTTGTTCTCGTGGAACGGGTCGCAGGCATAATAGTGGTGCGCGCCGAAGAGCTGGCGCTGTTTTTCGAGCAGAGCCATGCCGAATTTTCTGAAGTTTTTGTCGAGCGGGTCTATTTGATATGTTACGGGGAACCCGCACCATGAGGGGACATTGTATGCGTTCGTGTGCGGAAGCACGCGAAGAATTGTTGAGGGCACCTGACCTGAGCAGCCCTGCTGAATCGGTGTCATGCCGAGCTCGAGCTCGCGGTCGATTATCTTCTTGCCGAGTTCAAGTCGCTTGTCAACATAAGCTTTGTCCGTCAGGCTGAAATAGCTGTCGAGGTTGCCCATGAGTTGCCACGGCAGATATGCGGGGCCGCTGATAAAATTGAGCGCTCCGTCGTCCGTATATCCGAGGTCGCGCAGGGTATAGAAAAGCACCGCCTCGTAGCCGACTATGCTCAGCGGCATGTTTATTCCGCGCATAGCCATGTAGTCTATTTCGCGCTCCCAGCGCTCCCAGTCCCACCAGCGGGCGGAATACGAAAACGTGCAGTAGTTCATGTAGGCGCGTTTGTCCTGCTCGATAATGCGGACGGTCTTGCCCGCGGGCAGGGGAGCTTCGGTTATATTGCCTATCCTGTCGTTGCCGCAGTGGGCGAGATTGACCCCGCAGCAGTCCTTCAGGTATCTGTAATATGCCATTGCAAGGCTTATCTTGCAGTCGCCGCGCAGAACTATTTTGTCGTCGCACGCCTCGATTTCATAGAAGCTCTTGCCCTCGCGCCTGTCCTCGATTTCGAGTGCGAACCTGTCGGCAATCTCCGGCGTATTTCTTTTAATCAGCTCTTGCATCAGTCTGTCCTCCAGCTATAAGAAAAAATTTTTATGTATTTCTAAGCGTATTTTCACGCTGAAAAGTCGATTTGTTGAATTGATTGTATAGTTGTTGTGATATAATCAAATGCGATCCAATTCCCGGAAGGTGAGAGAATGAAAAGTAAAATGACTTCAAAAGGCAGGGCGATGACCGCCGCCGTGTGTGCGCTTTCGTGCGCCCTGATAATCCTCGGCACATTTATAAAAATACCTTTGCCGATGATATCGATAACCTTGCAGCTCGAATTTGTTCTGCTCTCTGCGATGCTGCTCGGCGCGTGGCGCTCGGGGCTTAGCGTTGCGGCGTATATTATTCTCGGTCTCTGCGGCGTGCCCGTGTTCACTTACGGCGGGGGAATCGGCTGCGTGCTCAAGCCGTCCTTCGGATTTATAATCGGCTTCCTTGTCGCGTCCGCCGTCACGGGATTCATCGTCGAGCATCTAAAGGAGCGCACATTCTGGAAGCTCTTCTTCGCCGCTATGGTCGGCACAGTGATAATATATATTATCGGTACTGTATATTTCTATTTTATCACCCGGCTCTATCTCAATACATATCCGGGCTTCATGAAGATGATGAGCGCCTGCGTGTTCACGACCTTTCCGAAAGATGCCGTTTTCTGCCTGCTGCTCGCGTTCATCGCAAAGCGGGTCTATCCCGCAATAAGAAAGTATATCACCTGCTGACTATTGAATAGCCCAGAGTGATCTCGGCAGTGTTGCCGAGGCTGTCCGTGTCCGTCTCAACTGCCTTGAGATAGACCAGCGCGCATTCCTGCCCGTTTCGCGACTGCCAGTCGGCGAGGCGTATAACGGTGCGGAATATCGAGAGCGGTCTGCCGTTTGAAGAGACGGCGGAATTGACTCGCTCAAATCTTGTTTGTGGCACAGCGTAAGTTTTGATAAAAGCCGCTTCCTCGCAGCTTCCGGGCTGCGGCGCGAAGCGGCTGTTTTTCATCGTCCAGAGGGCAAGACTGTGCCTGAGCTGACGCTCGTCCATCAGAGATAACATAGCTCTGACCCTCCATGCCGTATGGCGTTTTTATTTGCAGACTTTTTCGTATATCTCCTGTGTGACCTTTTTCATCTCGTCCATCTGCTTCTCCATGTCCTCAACGAGCTTGAACTGCGTGCGGGCGCGGACGAGATTGTGCTCGGGATAGTCAATGCGGAAATAAGTGTCGCCGTTGAGGTAGTCCCCGAGGAAACGCATACCGCATTCGAGCGTCATGAGTTTCGATGAGAAGGGGAGATATTCAATCTCCGCGTCGGTCAGACTCTTGCCGGCGGCGGAAAGATAGCCCTCGGTGTAGACTTTGTAGAGCTCAATGTCGAAGTTCACTTTGCTGAGGTCTTTCTCGTCTTCTGCGGCGGTGCTTGCGCCGAAGCGGATGCTGTCGCCGAAATCGTAGAGTGAAAGTCCGGGCATGACCGTGTCGAGGTCAATTACACATATGCCCTCGTCGGTCTCGTTGTCGAACATGACGTTGTTGAGCTTCGTGTCGTTGTGGGTGACTCTCAGCGGCAGCTCGCCGTTGCTGAGCATGTCGACGAGAATGCCCGTGTCACCCTCACGCGAGAGAACAAAGTCAATCTCTTCCTGCACGCCCGCCGCGCGACCCTTGAGATCATCGCCGACTGCCTTCTTGAAGTCGGCAAAGCGGGAGCGGGTGTTGTGGAAGTTCGGTATGGTCTCGTGGAGCGTGCTGCTCGGATAGTCCGCGAGCAGGCACTGGAAAGTGCCGAAAGCCTTTGCGGCGTTGAAGAATGTTTTCGGGTCGTCAATGGACTGGCAGGCGTGCGCGCCGGTGATGAAATTGTAGCATCGCCAGCATTCGCCGTTCTCTGTTCTGAAATAGGGCTTGCCGTCCTTTGTGAAGAACACCCTGAGGCATTCGCGCTCCGGGTCGCCGCCGCGCTCGATAACTATGTTGCGCAGGTATCCAGTGACTCCGACGATATTCTCCATCAGCTCGTCTGGATTCTTGAAAACATTCGTATTTATCAGCTGAACAAGGTAGCTTGTGCTGCTGCCGTCAGCGTTTTTGAAATCGAGAACAAAAGTGTTGTTTATATGACCGTCGTTTGAAACGCGGTAGCCGATATATTCTCCCTCAAAACCGAATTCATCGATTATCTGCTGCAGCGGAAAGGGAGCATTCTGCGTTTGCATCTGTATCACCTTTTGATTATTTTGATAGTGCCGAACCTTTCGGGATTGTGAAAGCCGAGAGAAACGCTGTCAACGGGGAAGAGCGCACCGTAGTGCGGGGTCGGGGAGTCGTCGGCGCATTTATAGAAGTTGCCGCGTATCTCACCCTCGCCGACCGAAAACTCGCAGCCGTAGAGCGACGATATCAGCCCTTCCGGGATGAACAGCTGAGCATGCCAGCCCTTTTTGTCCGTGTAAACTCCTGCACTGACGCGCGGGGTCTCTGCGGTCAGTTCTTTTATGAACACGCGGCCGTTTCTCTCGCTTCCGAACTGCGACAGATAAGCGCCGTTCGGATTCATCTCTAAGTTTATGTATTCGCTGCGCCCGCTGACGGGAGCAATGAACACTTCGAGGCAGCTGTCGGTATATACCGGATCGTCGCGCCTTGTGTATCTCGCGAGCACGGGGCTTTCGGAGCTTTCAAGAAAAGCATAGTAGCCCTCGTTTTTAACCGCGCAGAACCGCACGGAGCTCTCCGGACGCGAATATCCGTCTTTTTCCCAGTGAAAAGAGCTTATATCAAACCGGGGGATAAGCTCCTTCTCCGGTAAACTGTCAAATATAAAAGTGTTGCAGCCGTCCATATCAGAGCTTCTCGACAATAGCCTTGGTGTCTCTGGCTATAAGCAGCTCCTCGTTGGTGGGCAGAACAAAGACGCGGACCTTTGAATCCGGGGTCGAAAGCTCGCCCTCCTTGCCCTTTCTGAGCTCGAGGTTCTTCTCGCAGTCGATCTTCACGCCGAGATAAGTCAGATGGTTGCAGACATCCTCGCGCAGGTCGCAGGTGTTCTCGCCGATGCCGCCGGTGAAGACTATTGCGTCAACGCCGTCCATCGCGGCAACATATGCGCCGATGAACTTGCGGATCTGATAGCGCTGAATGCTTCTTGCAAGAGCGGCTCTCTTGTTGCCTGCCTCTGCGGCGGCGAGAACGTCTCTGTCGTCGCTCGATACGCCGGAGATGCCGAGAACGCCGGATTTCTTGTTGAGAATTTCGGCGGTCTCCGCGGGAGTCCAGCCCTCCTTCTCCTGAAGATAGGTGATAGCCGAGGGATCAACTCCGCCGCAGCGCGAGCCCATGATGAAGCCGTCGAGGGGAGTAAGACCCATGCTCGTGTCGATAACCTTGCCGTCCTTGATAGCGGTTATGGAAGAGCCGTTGCCGAGGTGGCAGGTGATGAGCTTGATATCCTTGAGGTCAACGCCCATAACTTCCGCGCAGCGAGCGCTGACAAAGCGGTGCGATGTGCCGTGGAAGCCGTAGCGGCGGACCTTGTACTTCTCGTAGTACTCATAGGGCAGCGGGAAAAGGAATGCCTCGGGGGGCATGGTCGAATGGAAAGCGTTGTCGAAAACAACAACTTCCGGAACATCCTCGCCGAAGACCTCGCGGCAGGCACGGATGCCCTGAATGTGAGCGGCGTTGTGCAGTGGAGCGAGATCGCACAGGCTCTCGATGCCGGCGATAACATCCTCGTCAACAAGAACGCTCTCTTTGAACAGAGAACCGCCCTGGACTATGCGGTGGCCGACAGCGGAGATCTCGGAGAGGTCGTCGATGACCTTGTAGGTCGAAGTGAGAACCTTCTCGACCTCGAGGAAAGCCGCAGTGTGGTTTTTGAGCTCCACGCTGTATTTGAATTCTCTTCCGTCGAAGGTATTGCCGCTGATTTTACCGTCGATGCCGATACGCTCGCAGATGCCCTTTGCTATAAGCTGCTCGCCGTCCATGTCGATGAGCTGATATTTAAGCGATGAGCTTCCGGCGTTGATAACAAGAATTTTCAAGAGTATTGCCTCCAAATAATAAAGATTTGCTTGAAACAAGCACGTTACTGATATATTATATATATTATAAGATGATTTTTCAAGCAGTTCTTGCAGAATTCCCCTGTCTTATTGTCGAAAAACGGAAAAGGAGTGAATCCGATGAGCACCGCAGGCATCGTTGCAGAATATAATCCGTTCCATAACGGCCACACATATCATATAGCCCGCACGCGCGAAAACGGCGCGTCGGCGGTTGTGTGCGTGATGAGCAGCTGGTTCGTCCAGCGCGGAGAGACTGCGCTGATGCACCCGAACGCCCGCGCGCGCATGGCTCTGATGAACGGCGCGGATCTTGTCGTTTCGCTTCCTGTCCCGTGGGCGTGCGCTGCGGCGCAGACCTTTGCGAGGGGAGCTGTCGGGCTGCTCGACGCCATGGGGTGCGTTGATACGCTGAGCTTCGGCAGCGAATGTGCCGATATAGAACTCCTCCGAGCCGCATCCCGCGCGGTCGATGATTACACCGTGCGCGAGAGTATGCGCGCAAACCTGCTCTCCGGCGTGAGCTTTGCTTCGGCGAGACAGCGCGCCGTGGAAGAGCTCGATCCCCGCGTCGCATCGGTGCTCTCGTCGCCGAACGATACACTCGCTGTTGAATATATACGCGCGATAGATACGCTCAAATCCGAGCTCGCTCCGTTCGCCGTCAGGCGCGAGGGAGCGGGTCATGACAGCGGCGAAGCGGTGAACTCCTTTGCGAGCGCTTCGCTCATACGCACCCGCGTGAGGGCAGGGGAGGACTTTGACGACCTCATGCCCGAAAATGCCGCCGCGATACTAAAGACAGAGATAGAAGCGGGCAGAGCGCCGGCGGATATCAACGCTCTCGAAAAAGCCGTCCTCGCGTGCCTGCGTATCTCAACGCCAGAAAAAATAGCCGCAGTGCCGGATATCTCCGAGGGGCTCGAAAACCGCATATATTCAGCCTCGCGCAACGCCTCCTCGCTCGAGGAGCTCTATTCGCTCACAAAGACGAAGCGCTATTCCCATGCGCGTATAAGGCGCGTGATTGCGGCGCTTTTGCTCGGGATAGATGCGTCCGACTGCGAGGGCATACCGCCGTATATCAGAGTTCTCGGTTTCAATGCGATAGGCCGCGAAAAGCTCCGCGCCATGCGCTCGACCGCGAAGCTGCCGATAGTCATGCGTGCGGCGGATATAAAAAAGCTCGGTGAACGCGCAAAACGTATCTCTTCAATCGAAGAGCGCGCCGCCGACCTGTTCTCTCTTGCTCTGCCGTCGATAATGCCGTGCGGAGCGGAATACACAGACGAGATATCGGTCATTTGATTTGCATTTAAGAATCAAACGTCGCGTTCATACCGCTTTAAATGCGTTTCATACCATTTCTGTTGACAAGAAAAATAAGAGTGCTATTATATATTTGAAGAAATTCCGATGGTGGTATAAAGCGCATAAAATCACACCGCTATAGGCTCCCATGCGGGGGAGCACCTTGTAGGGTGCGGCGACTCGACGCACCGCTGCCGCCGACGGCGGCACAAAATCTTCGCCAAGATTTATCCTACCGACCGTAGTGGCGGATATCATCCGCCCGCGAAATCCACACAAAATTTATTGACCCGCACCCCACAACCAAGGTATAAAACGGCACTGCCGAAAAAATAACGCATAAAAACAAAACGGAGGTAACAAACAATGAAAAAAAAGCGGAAAAATATTTTTAAATCGCTTTTGGCTCTGACCCTTGCACTCATCATGGTGCTCGGCGTCGCGCCGATAAGCGAGCTTGCGGGCGTTGATTTCGCAAGCCTTTTCGCGCCCAAAGCCGAGGCGGAGGGGAAAACTTACGGCATCTATACCTACGAGGTCAGCTCGGACAACAAGGTCACAATAACCGACTGCAAAGAATCGGCAAAGGGCGCAATAACAATACCGTCTGAAATTGACGGAAAGTCGGTAACAAGCATCGGACACAGTGCTTTCGACGGTTGCCGCGGCCTTACAAGCATAACGATCCCCAACAGCGTAACAAGCATCGGAAGAGGGGCTTTCTATTACACCGGCCTCAAAGACGTCTACTACACCGGCTCAAAAGATGAGTGGAAAGCTATAAGTGTTGGCTCTGACAATGTTGATCTCTTCAACGCTACTATCCACTATAACTGGATTGATGACTCTGTCCTCTCCCTCAATCGCAGCGAGATGACCGTGAGCAACAATGTCTGCCCGTATCTCTACGCGAGCATCAGGAATAACTCGGGATATGAAAAATCCGACCTCGTCTGGACTTCTTCAAACCCGAATGTCGCAGTCGTGGACAGAACCTCCGGCGTCGTCAACCCGGTCTGCGTCGGCGATACCGTTATAACGGTTTCAACCTCGGACAAAAAGTATTCCGCCTCCTGCAAGCTCACGATACAGTCGGCGTTCTGCATGACCTCACCCGATTCGTCCGTCACCTCGATGAAAAGCGGCGACACCTCAAAATTTATTATATATCTCTATGACTGCAACGGAGATCAGCTGCCGATAGGCAGCTCCACCTGCAAGATTTCCGGCACTGCCGCCTACGATGTTGTTTCGAGGAAGAACAACGAGAAGTCGATAGAGCTTGAGATAAAGGCGAAAAGCAGCGGTCAGATAAACATTTCTCTCAGCAGCGAAGACCCCGATACATATAACGAGTTTAGAATAAATGTCTATCCCGAGAGTGTCGATTATCTCGCCGATTCCGTTCCCGTCTCAAACAAGAAAATGGGTACTAACTTTAACCGCTCAGACCTGACGGTTGAAAACTTCAGATATGTTTACGACGAGAGTATCGACAAATATAAGGTCACAATGAATATCTATAACTCCTCAGGTACAGCCGCAGCGCTTGTTGCGCACAAAGCCAACGGAGATATATACGACTCCCAGATAATAACAAAGCACACGAATTTCCCGACCGATTGGGGCAGCTTCTTCGGCATCCTCGGCAAAGGCTTCTGCCAGGGAATGACGGGCGATCTCTATACCTACAGGTCTTCTCTCAACTCGACATTGACCGAAGCGTCAATAGAAGTCCCGGCGGACGGATATATCACTATTTCAAACGATATATACTCCTGCAATATGACCATGGCTTATAATGTCGTCGGTATATGCACCGATGCGGTCTTGGGATATTTGAAGAGCACAAATGCTATTGGCGATGTCAGCAACAAGGATTCCGACAAAATCGCCAAGAATATCACTCAGGCTATTCTGAAATCCATACCGGACAAGGACAAGTTCCTTAATAGTATAATGGAAGAGCTCGGAACCGGAATCACCAAAAAGCTGGCTCCGCAGATAATCTACAACAACGCCGAGTTTGCCCATGAAATGCTCAAACGTATGTGTGACGAGGCCGGTGAAGATTTTGCAGACCTTTTCATCGATGCTGTGTGGTCTGTGCTCAAGAGCAATGTAAAAGATGCAATAAAAAATATTGTGATAGCTAAAATCATAGAAACCGGAATAAAAGAGAGCACTCTTTCAAGCAGCCTTAAAGTAGCCGATGTTTTCTTCAAGCTTGGCTCCGGCTGCGATCTCTGCAATCAGATAGTATACTCTACCGTTCTGAACCCCTTAAGCGGTGTTACTACGATACAGTTCAAACGTGACGGCAAGGACGGATTTGTGGCAAAAGATAAACTGAAAGTCGTATCCGATGTTATCGACGAAGATACCGTCCTTTCGCACTATGTTATCTGTGATATGCAGAGAAAGCAGCTTATAAAAGGCGAACTTGAAAAAGAGTTCCAGATAAGCCCGGACAACATTTTTGAGATTCATGAAATCGCGCTGATGAAAAACGGCAAAAAAATCGGAACGGAAATGCAGGCTACCGTTGAAATAGAGATTCCTGCCGGTATGCTTCCGTCCAGCGTCAAGATTTTCAGAAGAGAGAGCAACGGAAAATATACCGATATGAAGGCATATCCCGTCGGAAACGGCAAGATGATGTTCGTGACTACCCATTTCAGCGAATATGTCATTGTCGGTAAATCCAACGTCGCCACCGGCATAACTCTTGCGGCTCCCACTTCTCCCATCCCCGTCGGCGGCTCGTATCAGCTCGTTGCCGCTGCGCAGCCCGACGGCGCGTCGCTGCCCGATCTCGTGTGGACATCCTCCGATCCGTCCGTCGCTTCGGTTGACGAAAACGGACTTGTCAAGGCTCTCTCCGTCGGCACCGTGACAATAAGCGTCACGGATACAGCATCGAACCTCTCAGCCGAGGTTGAGATAGACACGGTTCAGGTCATTGACTTCGGCGACGGCGGTACTACCATAAAGGTCGGAGAAAAGCTGATATACACTCCTGTGATACAGGAAGACTATGTCGATTATCATTATAGATGGAGCAGCTCGGACCCGAGCGTCGTTACTGTCGAGCCTAACAAAGGCGAGCTGACCGGTATTAAAGAGGGTACCGCGACAATAACGATGACTCTCGTTGACGATGACGGCAATATCATAGCCTCATCCGATTTCACCGTAACGGTTGAGAAAAAGGATGGCTTCTTCAAGATTCTTTTCAGGATTATCACCGCTCCCTTCCGCGCGATAATCAACCTCTTCAAGAAGCTTTTCGGTAAATAAGCTTTTATTTCGCAATGCGCGAGATATCGGTCATCTGACCGTTTCTTGAATAAAAACACAAGGAGATTTTGTTTGAAGTTTATCACAAAATCATCGGAGAGTGTGCGCTGACCGGGAGGTCGGCAAATAAAACACACTCTGCCGTCCTCCCGCAGCTCAATCTTCGGGAGAAAAAATGAATCGCGAAAACAAACGCAAACAGTATGAAAAAGGTTATTACAAGACCCACGCCTGCAACGAAGCTTTTGTTTGCAGGGTGTGCGGGCGCACTGTAGTGCCGCAGGGCGCGGGCAGCGAGCACAGAAATCACTGCCCGAATTGCCTCTCGAGCCTGCACGTCGATATCGAGCCGGGCGACAGAGCCGCGGACTGCGGGGGCATTATGGACCCCATAGCGGTCTGGGTGAGGAAAAACGGCGAGTGGGCGATAGTCCACCGCTGCCGCATATGCGGCGCTCTGTCCTCAAACCGCATCGCCGCGGACGATAACCCGATGAAGCTGATGAGCATGGCATTAAAGCCGCTGTGCTTCCCGCCGTTCCCGATAGAACGTATAAGAGAGCTGACAGCGCTCATGGGCGGAGACGGGGCGCTCGAATAACCCGAAAGAAAATAACGGAGTAGGTTTTGCCTGCTCCGTTATTTTTTATGCATATCAAAAACGGTGCAGCCCGAGTGAGCTGCACCGCCGTGCTTATTGATTTGTCGGAGACAATCAGTCGTTGCTTCCGTTATTCTTGCTTGCGCGTCTTTCGATAAGCTCGTTGAGTATTCTTGTGTGCTCCTTATCGGTGAGCGAATACTTGAGAGTTGGGATAGCGGAGAGAAGCATACCGATTGCGGGCGGAATGGAAATAAGCAGGAACATCGCCATAGCATATTTTCCGTCGTTCGCCTCGTAGAAATGATACTTTCCTGCCGCCAGGTCGAGGTTAAGAGTCTCGATGTATTTGGCGGTGTAGTGAACAGCCGAATAAATGAAGCCGGAGATGAGCGAGGAAACGCCCATTGCAAGCTTGGTGATGAAGGACTGACCGGAGAAGAACACGCCGTCGGTGCGAACGCCGTTCTTGTACTCCTCGTAGTCAACGCAGTCTGCTATCATTATCGACTGGAGAATGTTTATCGAGCCCATTGCCCAGGAAGCCGCGAACATCATTATAGCCATCAGGATGACGTAGAACATGTTCTGCATAAGGTTGCCGCCGGCTATTTTATAGACGACAAAAATCATTGCATAGGGAACTGCACCGGCGATTGAATAGAAGTTATAGAGCTGCTTCTTGCCGAACTTTGCGGACATCTTCGGCGTGGCGGCAGTACCGATGATCATACCACCGAGAAGTCCGATACCCATGACGAGAAGCTGAACGATTTTTATAATCTGAAGCTGGCCGTCAACAACAAGATTGGCAAGGTTGTTGTCGAAGAAGTAGTACATAACGAGCGACAGACCGACGATCGAGAGAAGCATGATGGGGCTTCTGAGAATGCCCGAGAGGAGGAGCCTTCTGAACGGATCGTTGGAGATCGCGATTTTGAAGTTCTCCTTCATGGTGTACTTCTTTTCGGACTGCTGAACTCTCTCTTTTACAGAGAATCCGGAAAACTGGAAGAGAATAGTTGCGAATATCGTAAGGATAACGGCGATTATGATATAGGACATCTTGTCCGCATGAATAAGGTCAAGGCCTTTCTTCTCCTGGAACATGGGGGAGAGAGCCTTTCCTGCGAAAGTGATGAGCATGCCGATAGCGCCGAGGTTTGCGACTATACGGGCGAGCGAGAGAGCCTTTGCTCTGTCGTTCTCATCGTCGGTCATAAGCGAGGTTACACCCCAGAGCGGAATATCGCCGACGGTGTAGCACATACCCCAGAGAATGTAGGAGATTGCCGCCCAGGCGATAATCAGTACATGCGCACCAGTCGATGTGTAGTCGGTGTATGTCTTGTTGCAGAATGTGAGAATGGTAATGATTCCTATCGGGATCGGGACGAACATGAGGTAGGGCTTGCACTTACCCCACTTTGTTCTGGTGTGGTCAACTATCGAACCCATCATCGGGTCATTGATAGCATCCCAAACGCGGGCGACGAAGAATATTACCGAGATGGCCATCGCCGGCAAAAAAATAATTGACTGCCAGTAGTACTGGAGTCCGCCTGCGATGATGTTGTAGATGATGTTCTGTCCTGCGAGACCTACTAAGTAACCTGTCAGCTCTTTGCCGGTGTAGGTGTTGTGCTTAATAGCTCCGCTCGGCGCCTTGTTTTTTCCTTTGCTCATTTCTACCTTCCTTTTGTGTGGTTTTTCGATACGGTTTTTATGTGCGAATTCATGTGCAAAATTTTACACATAATTTTAAAAGATTATACCATATGTAGAAAGGTTTTTCAAGTATACGGAGATATTTGAGCAGGTTTCACAAAAGGGACGGCGGCAATTTGGTCAAAATACCGACATGTGTTGTTCGGTGTTCCCGAGACGAAACTTTAAGGGCAAAAAACGTCTCCGCGCAGTCCGGCTGCGGAAAGCTTGTTCCGCAAAGAAAAATACCCCGCTCGAAAGAACGGGGTATTGGTGCCGGTGACCGGGGTCGAACCGGTACGGTGTCGCCACCACCGGATTTTGAGTCCGGCACGTCTGCCAATTCCATCACACCGGCGGGTATTCTGAACGCAAGTATTATACACGATATCATTCCGAAAATCAAGATAATTTTCCGCGCCGGCGATTTATTTCAACACTCCGCCCGTAAATTGACCTTTTTGTGCAAACTATGGCAAAAACGGAACGCTTTTTGTTGAAATTAACGGTTGAGTATAATATAATAAACTCGGTATACTGTATCGGAAATTTTGCGCTTCGGCGCACGGATGGAGGTGAGGCGGATGCACAAGGGCAGACTCGGTGTCGCTGTGCTCCTGCTTTTTGCCGCCGTTTTTTGCTTTTCTGGCTGTAATATAAAGTCGGACGAAAAGACTGTGTTTGCCCGCGATACGGACCCCGCCTATATTGACCTGCTCCGCGACATCGCGCCCGACTGCACCCTCCGCGACGGCAAAGGTCTCTCATCTCTGCTCTCGTCCGTTGACGGAGAGGATAAGGCGTTCGCCCTCTTTGACGTTCAGGCACGCGCCTCGAAAGACGCGGGGACGGGCGGAATTTGGTATGAGCATTTTGCCACCGCCGCCGTTATCGCCGTTGACCGCTCGCGCTTTGACGGGGAGATAAAAGGCTGGCGCGATCTCGAAAATATATCCTGTCCCGTGGGCTTTACGTCTCGGTATGAGCGGATGCTTTTTGCCGCCGTATCCTACGGGCTTGAGAAGAATTATATGTCCGGCGAGGCAGTCGGCCTGCTGCATAAGCTTAACAAAAGCGGAAGGCTGAGCTACGGCAAAATCGACGCCCCCGTCAATATCTGCTGGGATTACCAGGCCGCGCTTATGAAGCGCGAGGGAAAAAATATCGAAATAATAATCCCATCCGAGGGCACTTTGCTCTACGGAGTCGGCGTCTTGTCGGGCTATGAGATGAAGTTTTCGCAGAATGCCGGGGATGCAATCGCCGCGGCGGGCTTCCGCACCGACAAAGCTCAGGGCGAAAACTATCCGTCTCTGTCCGAATACGGGCGCGCCGAAAGGGTAGGCGATGCCGTAGAATTTGCGAGGCAGACGGAGAATTTTATCAGCGTTTTCAAACGCGGAGTGTTCAGAAGCCGTCTGTATTCCTCTGCGGAATCGTTTGAGCATAAGCTCTTGGGCGCGGCTGTCATAATGACGGCGATAATCTGGATGGGCTTTGCCCTGCGCAGAGTCCAGCGCAAGGATATCCGAATGCTTGTCCGCGCGCTCGGCGGTATGGTTATAGCCTGGATGCTCGTCTGTATTTTGAAATATCAGACGGACGGGAACCCCGTTATGGGGCGCTATCTCTGGTATGCTTATTATGTTTTTATGATGGGTCTGCCGCTTCTTATGCTTATCCTGTCTCTGATGACCGATTCCTCCGGGAATGTTCGGCAGCGCAAGATATTTGTCTGCTCGGGCTTTGCCGTCTATGCGGTTTTGCTTTTGACGGTGTTCACAAACGATCTGCACGGCTGGGTTTTTAAGTTTGAAGATATAAAAACCTTCAGCGGAGGCTATACATATAACTTCGGCTATTATCTTATTTTTGCCTTTATCGTCGCGGCGGTGATTTTGTCAACCGCGATTTTGGTGCGAAAGGCCATGCGCGGCTTCAACCGTTCGAGGCTCGTTCTGCCGATACTCAGCGAGGTTCTTCTTTTCGTTTACTGCGCGGCATATGCCGCAGGCGTTCCCGTGGCGCGCGACAGCGATATAACAACCGTCTCGTGCATCTTTGCGCTCGCGTTTGCGGAGCTTGCGATGAGAACGGGACTTGTGCCCGTCAATCAAAAATATGCCGTGCTCTTTTCCAATTCACCCCTGAGAATGCAGATAATCGACTCCGAGGGCAATGCCGAGTTCAGCTCTGCTGGTGCTCGGCCGATATCGCGCGAGGATTGGGAAAAGCTCCGCGACGATATAAAGCATCCTCTTCTTCTGCACGGCGACACCCTGCTCTACGCCGACGGCATACCGGGCGGCATGATAGTTTGGCAGGAGAGTATCGCCGAGATACTCAATATGCAGCAGGAGATACGCGAAAACGTCTTGAAGCTGACCTCCGCAAACAAGCTCCTTGTCACGGAGCGCGAGAGCAAGTACAGGCTCGCCGCGGCGGAGGAAAACGTGCGTCTTATGGAGCTTTTAAACGCCGAGATGGAACGCCACCTCGAGCGCATGAACGATATGATAGACGGGCTTGAACGCTCGAACAACAAGCAGCGGGACATCGCCCGAATAACTCTGCTGATGTGCTACATAAAGCGCAGATGCAGCCTGTTCTTCAAGGAGCAGGAGGGCGGGGATATGCCTGCGGAGGAGCTGGCCGTCTATATCGACGAGCTTTCCGAGTTCGCGTCCTACGCCGATATCAGAATAAGCACCGTCTGCACCGCAAAAGGTTCGCTGTCTCCGCGCTGCGGCAGCGTGATGTACGATTTCTTCTATTCCGTGCTTGATTCGTGCGCGGGTGAAGAAAATACGCTGCTCGAGCGTCTTGCAGATACAGACGGCATGACGGAGATGAAGCTGCTCCCCTCATCCTTTGACGGCGGCGAAGAGTTTATGAGCGACGAACTGAAAAAGGCAGTCGAGGGTGTCGGCGGCACAGTGTCGGTAAAGGACCTCGATGAGACTGCGGGCATCAGTCTGCGCGTGCCGAAGGGAGGGAAAGCGTCTTGATGTTTTTATACTCTCTCACGGAGCCCGCCAGAGTGCTCATATGTATGATATCTGTTTTCTGCGTCGGCTTTCAGACGGCTGCGCTCGTCTATACGGTGGTGCGCAGTGCGTTCAGGGACAGAAAACGCACTGCCGCATATATTTCTCAGACAGCGGTCACGGCTCAAAGCTTGGTTATGCTCATTATCGTCGCGCGCTCTCAGCTGAACGCTTGGATGTTCCTGCCCGCGGGCAGCGAATATGAGGTGATGAGATACGGCGTGTTTGCGGCGGTTGCCGCGTCGTGCATAGCCGTAGCCTGTGTCGGCCGAGTCTATGATGTTCTGCTCTGTGCGGTCGTCTCGTCCGTCTCCCTGCCGTATATAGACCTCCTGCCGTACAAAGCGGCGGCGGTCATCTTCTGCGCGGCGGAGCTTCTGCTGATTGCCCGCGCGCTGCTGCTTATGCGCGTGTGCCGCAGGGATATAAAAAACGAGCTGTCGCGCGATTCCGTCAAGCTCGCGCTCGATGAGCTCCATTCGGGTCTGCTTTTCTGCGAGCCGGACGGAAATATACTGCTTGTAAACGGACGTATGCAGAGGCTCATGCAGGTGCTCTGCGGCGAGGTTTACAGGGACGGAAAGAAGTTCTACGAACGCCTGCTCTCGGGCGATGTCTCGGACAGCTGCAGCTCCAATGTTATCGACGGAAAGACCGTGTTTATCCTGCCCGACGGCAAGGTCTGGTTCTTCACAAGATGCGATATATATATTAAAAACAGACGCTATGTTCAGCTTTCGGCGGCGGATGTTACCGAGCAGTGGATGCTCACGAATGAGCTCAACGCACAGCGCGCCATGCTTCAGAGCAGAGGACTCGAGCTCAAGGAGATGATATCCGAGGTTCGTTTTCTATGCCGCGAGGAGGAGATGCTGAGAATCCGCAGCCGCTTCCACGATATTTTGGGTCAGCGCCTCGCCCTGCTTTTCCGCAGCCTGCGCGAGGGCGAGGAGCCCGATGAGGAGCTTATTCGCAGATTCGCCTATAACCTGCCGGAGGAGCTCAGCGGCAGGGAGGCCGTGACTACCGCCGCCGATAGATTGGAGACTCTCTGCCGACTCATGCAGGAGATAGGCGTGACGCTTATTATAGACGGAAACCTGCCCGCAAAGGAGAGCCTTGCGTGGCTCGGTATGGATATAATAACCGAGGCGGTGACAAACTCCGTGCGCCACGGACTTGCGTCGGAGGTATACATATCTCTCGGACAGAGCGGCGGCAATTTCTCCATGAGGATAACCGACAACGGTATTCCGCCTAAGTCCGAGCCCGTCGAGGGCGGCGGACTCAGCTCGATACGAAGAAAAGTCGAGCTGTTTGACGGCAGCGTGAGAGTTGAAACGAAGCCCCGATTTGTCCTTTCAGTCTTTATTCCCGGAGGTGAAACCCTGTGACAAAAGTGCTGGTTGTCGATGACCACGAATCAATGCGCGAATCCCTTGAGCGCCTGTTTAACGAGAGCGGGGATTTCTGCGTTGTCGGCGGGATTTCCTGCGCCGACCATGCAGTGAGAATGTGCGGTGAGCTCTCGCCGGATATAGTCTTTATGGACGTCTGCACCGAGGGCGGCGCATCGGGACTTCGCGCAACAAAAGAGGTGCGCGACGCCTTCCCGGATATAAAAGTGATAGTTATGACCGCCTTTGACGAGATATCCTATGCCCCGCGCGCAAAGGAGGCGGGCGCCCACGCATTCATATATAAGAGCCGTAGCCTCTCCGAGTTCGAGCAGACCGCGCGCGACGTTATGTCGGGCGGCGGGTGCTTCCCCGAGCCGAAGACCATCCCCATGCCGCAGGGCGAAGCGCCGCTGACGGAGCGCGAAATGGAGATACTGCGCCTGATGTGCAAGCATATGACCAACAAAGAGATTGCCGCCGAGCTCTATATCAGCGAGGACACGGTGAAGTACCACAAGAAGAATATGCTCGCAAAAACAGGCTTCGCAAGGTCGGTCGACCTCGCTTTCTACATGATATCAAACGGGTGGATAAATCCGCTCTATTGACAATACTACCCGTTTCGGGTAGTGCGTATTCTTTTTTGTTTTGTTATAATCAAATCGGCGAAATATTTCGGTGAGTGTGCAATAAAATGAAACATCTGAAAAAGCTTACGCTCCTTCATTCAAACGATATGCACGGCGACTTTATGGCCAAGGAGGTCGATGACAGGCTTATCGGCGGGGTCTCCATGCTCTCGGGCTATGTCGGCAAGGTGCGCCGCGAGGAGCGAAATGTAGTCTATTCAATCTCCGGCGATATGTTCCGCGGCTCGCTCATAGACAGCGAGTACAAGGGACTGTCGACCGTTGAAATAATGAATATTTTAGCGCCCGATGTCGTGACCCTCGGCAACCACGAGGTGGATTATGGCATAGCGCATCTTTTATTTATAGAGCGCTGCGCAAAGTTTCCGATAATCAATGCGAATATATATCTGAAAAATAACGGCACGCGCCTTTTCAAATCCCACGAGATTCTCGAGATTGACGGCATGAAGGTGCTGTTTATCGGACTTCTTACCGAGCAGGTGCTCTCGCAAACAAAGCAGGATAAGCTCATCGGCTCGTTCCTCGATGTCTATGAGGCGGCGGCAGAGGTCGGAAAGATATGCAACAGCTATCAGTCCGTCGATATAGACTTTACGGTTCTCCTGACCCATATCGGCTTTGAGGCGGACAAGGAGCTTGCCGCGAATCTCGACCCGCGCTGGGGAGTCGATATTATAATCGGCGGCCACAGCCACACAATGCTCAGCGAGCCTGCGGTAGTCGCCGGGATACCGATAGTTCAGGCGGCGAACGGCACCTCTCAGATAGGCCGCTTTGATATCATGGTCGATACCGACGACAATTGCATAGACAGCTACACCTGGCAGCTCGTTCCGATAAACGAGGACAACTGCGAGCGCGACCTTCAGTTAGAGCGGGTCATAGAAAAATATAAGAATCAGACGGATGTGAAATACAGTCGGGTAGTCACCCGCTTCAAAGAGGAATATTTTCATCGCAAACGCAACGAGGAGACGCAGATAGGGCGCATATTCAGCGATATTTTCAAGGATGCGCTCGGTCTGGATATAATGCTGCTCGGCTCGGGCAGTATCAGAAACGAGCAGTTAGGCCCCATAGTCCAGCTTCAGGATTTGGCGGAGATATTCCCGTATAAAAATGAAATAGAGCGCATATATCTGACCGGAGAACAGCTGCGCTCGGTGCTCATGTATATTCTGCGCGACGAGGCGCTCGACGGAAAAACGGAGTTCTACCAGCTCTCGCACGGACTCAGGGTCGTCTATTCCCGCTCGGAGAAGAGACTGCTCAATGTCGAGCTCAACGGAAAAGAGATCGGGCCAGAGCAGCTCGTCAGCGTAGGGCTTCAGGAATACGATATGATGAATATGGACAAATTCTTCGGCATAACGCGAGCCGAAGCGGAAAAAAACGGGAAGATAAAGACCGTCGCCACCTCATGCTTCGATGTGCTTGAGGAAAATTTGAGCGATATGGAGCTTGTCTCCGACCCTTCCAACCGCAGGCTTTTTGTTGTGCGGTAAAATTGCATATCCGAGCCTTTTCGCATTCTTCGATCAAAACTACTCCGAGGGGGTAGTGTGCTCGGACATTTTTTTTGATATTATATATGTGCAGTATTTGGGATGTATTTGAAGAAAGGGGAGACAAACCGTGAGAAAACGCGATTTCGGGGGCTTTATGCTCTGCTTTTTGATGAACCTCGTATTCAACCTCGGCTGGTCGGTGCCCGCGTGGATATTGCTTGCCGCCCATTTCATCCTTAAAATTTCCATATGGTGGTTCGCTTCGCTGCTCATAATATGGTTTTTTATCATATTGCTGCGCACTCTGCTCATCAGCTGGGCGGGTGACTGCGCGAGCGTGCGGGATGAGCCGAAAAAGAATCTGAATCCCTATTCCGCCTCGTCGAGCTTCGGCAGGGCGGACAAAAAAGAAGAACCCCGCGAAAAGGAGGCTTGACCCCGCAGTGAAAAGAATGCTGATAACGGCAGCGGTTCTGTTGACGGCGGTTGCCCTTATGCTGTCGGCAGGCTGCGCTAAGGACAAAAAACCGACCCCCGAAACGTCGGACGGCACGACCGCAGAAGCGGCGATAACCTCGACCTCTTCCGAAAAAATGACGCTTCCGTCGAATATTTCGGGAACGGAGATAAAGCGCGGCGAGAAGTATGACATACCCTTGGATGAGGCGGTCAAACAGATGCGCGAATGCAGCAAGGGCTTCGCCGAATATATCGATTCCGGCATGGCGATTTTGGATACGGGCGAGTATATGGAGCAGGACGGAATCCGCTACAATATCTATGCCCTCGGCACAAGCGGCGAAGACAGCTTCGTGCGCGAGATAAATGTGTGCTTTAACCACCTCGACAGGGTGGTATATGAATATGACGCAATTTCCGACCTGTGGACTTTGCTGCCGTGAACGGAGGTTTGAAAATGAAGAAAAGCATTTCGGCAATTCTGTCGGTTCTTCTGGTCCTTGCCCTCGCCCTCACCCTTTTTTCCTGCGGTAAAACGGGCGATACCGATGAGACGACCGGCGACGGGGATATGCAGACTACCGAGGAAGTTATGACGGAGTACGATGTGACGAAGGATGCGTTTGAGCTCTCGCTCTATACCGATTCAAGCTCCGCATCATACAGGGCTCTCGGCGACCCGGTGCAGATTTTTAAGACCGGGAGCGCGATTTATCCGAACGACAGGATACGCTTTGTCTCGAATGTTGACGGAGTCATCGTCACGCTCGTAAAGCTCAAGTATAACGAAGCCGATAACGAGATGGAGTCGGACGGTATCCTCTTCTCGGTGAAGGTCAAAAAGGGCGAGGTTTATGAGTTCGACGGCAGCCTTGCCGAGACTGTTCCCACCGCCGCCATAGAAGCTGAAAAGGGCGGCATGGCCGCGAGAAAAGTGCTCACCTATGACGGACGCGACGGAAAAACCGATTATGTTTTGAAGAGCGAGCCGCTACTCTTTGACGAAGCGGTAGGATAAACAGTCAAAAAGGGGAATCACCCCGCGAAATAATATAATAAAATAATATTGCAAAGGAGTTTTTTATTTATGGGACTTATTAAAGCCGGTGTAGGCGCAGTCGGCGGCGTTCTTGCCGATCAGTGGAAGGAATTTTTCTATTGTGAGGCAATGCCGAAGGAGCTTCTTGTTACCAAAGGACAGAAGCGCGTAAGCGGCAGATCGTCAAACACAAAGGGCAGCGACAACATCATCACAAACGGCTCGGGTATAGCCGTTGCGGACGGACAGTGCATGATGATAGTCGAGCAGGGCAAGGTAGTCGAGTTCTGCGCGGAGCCCGGCGAGTTTACATATGACGCCTCCACGGAGCCCTCGATTTTCTCTGGCTCTCTCGGCGACAGCATTAAAAAGACATTCCAGACCATCGGTAAGCGTTTCACCTACGGCGGAGATACCGGAAAGGATCAGCGTGTCTATTATTTCAACACCAAGGAATTGATGGACAACAAGTTCGGTACTCCGAACCCGATTCCGTTCCGTGTCGTCGATTCGAAGATAGGCCTTGATATCGATGTCGCAGTCCGCTGCTCGGGCGTATATTCCTATAAGATAGACGACCCCATGCTCTTCTATACCAATGTCTGCGGCAATGTCGAGCAGGATTATACCCGCGAAGAGATAGACAATCAGCTCAAGACAGAGTTCATCAGCGCGCTTCAGCCCGCTTTTGCTCAGCTCTCCGACCTTGAGCTTCGCCCCAATCAGATAGTAGCTCACAACACCGAGCTTGAAACCGCTATGAACGCCGCCCTCTCCGCAAAGTGGAGCGAGCTGCGCGGACTCAAGGTCGTCACAATAGCCCTCGGCTCGGTCACCCTCCCCGAAGAGGATGCGGAGCTCATCAAGCAGGCTCAGCGTGCAGCTATCATGCGCGATCCCACCATGGCGGCGGCAACCCTTGTCGGCGCTCAGGCGGACGCCATGAAGACCGCGGCCGGCAACCAGGCAGGCGCAATGACCGGCTTTATGGGCATGGGCATGGCTATGAACGCAGGCGGTGGCATGAACGCCCAGAACCTGTTCGCCATGGGTCAGCAGCAACAGCAGCAGGCTCAGCAGCAGGCGGCGCAGCAGCCGACGGACGGCCCCGATATGGCGCGCTGGAAGTGCTCGTGCGGCAATATGGTGTCCGGTAACTTCTGCCCGAACTGCGGCGGAAAGAAGCCCGCTCCCGAGCCGGCGGCAGGCGCTTGGAAATGTCAGTGCGGCGCTACCGCGACAGGCAAGTTCTGCCCCGAATGCGGCTCCCCGAAGCCCGCTGACGCAAACGGCTGGACCTGCTCGTGCGGAACCGTCAATAAGGGCAAGTTCTGCCAGAACTGCGGAGCCAAAAAGCCCGAGGGCGCTCCTCTCTACCGCTGCGATAAGTGCGGCTGGGAGCCCGAGGATCCATCCAATCCTCCGAAGTTCTGCCCCGAGTGCGGAGATATATTTGACGATAGCGATAAAAAATAAGACGGCCGATGAAGGCGCTGCTCATAATTTTGATTCTGCTTTCGGCGCTCATATTGGGCGTTGCCATAGGCGTGCGGTGTCACCGCCGCTTAGCGAAAAAGCAAGCTTCGCCGAAAATCTCCGAGCTGCCACATATCCCCGAGGACGCTGTGCTTAACAGCCTCAACCGGGGACAGAGGCGGGAGAGAATGTGTATGACGAAGCGGACAGTCTGCTTTGCGTAGGCCGGCTTCTGCCCGACGGCAGCATTATTTCGATGAAATATAACGGCATGGGTGAAAAAGAGCTGTTTGAGCTGCTGAAATCGTTCTTATGATACGGTTTGCAGGCTGACAGCGTAAAACTGGTCGTTACTGCGACCGAAAAAATAACAGGAGGGAAACACTATGGGATTATTTGATAAGAAATATTGCGATATCTGCGGCGAGAAAATAGGACTTCTCGGAAACCGCAAGCTTGAAGACGGCAATCTCTGCAAAAACTGCGCCGCGAAGCTGTCTCCGTTCTTCAGCGAACGCCGCCGCTCGACGGTCGAGGATATCAAGCGTCAGCTCGCTTACCGCGAGGAAAACGAGAAGCTCGTCAGAGATTTTAACCCCGACGTGATGTTCGACGGAAGCAAAAAAGTGTATATCAGCACTGCCTCCGAGGCGTTTATCGTTACGGGAAGCTCGAATTGGCGCAGCGCCAATCCCGATATCATTAAGCTTTCGCAGGTTGTTGCGGTCGACACAAATATAAAAGAAAACAGGGAAGAGATATTCTTCGAGGATTCCGACGGAAACAGAAAGAGCTATCAGCCGCCCCGCTATGAGTGCGATTATGAGTTCGATGTGGTTATCCGCGTGAACTCCCCGTGGTTTGACAGTATCGAGCTTGAGATAAGCGACGGCAGCCGCCCCGACAGCCCGTATACCGACCTCTACCGCGAGTATGAGCGCAAGATGAACGAGCTCAAGGATATACTTCTGCGCCGTGATAACCGTTACCGCACATGGGACGGCGACGGCATGATGAACCGCACGGTATACGGCGGCGACAGACCGTCGAATCCCGCCCCCGGATATGCGGCAGCCCCCGCGCCTCAGCAGCAGGCGGCAGCGGCAGCTTGGATGTGCCCGTCCTGCGGCGCACAGAATACAGGCAAATTCTGCGCAAACTGCGGATCTCTGAAGCCCGCTTCGGTTAGCGGCTGCCCGAATTGCGGCTGGTCGCCCGCGCCCGGTCAGGCTATGCCCAAATTCTGCCCGGAATGCGGCAAGCCGCTCGCCTGATAAAGCAGTGGTAATCGGCGTCCCGAAAGGCGGAGGTTTAATGCGGCGGAGGATATAGGTTTTACGGCGTTTGCGCAGGTGGGCTGTAAGATTTATCTTCGGCAAAAGAACCGCGCATTTGTGTGTATAGCCGACCTGCGTAGCTGCAAATACAATGAACAGCTTTTGAAAACGGCAAAAAACAAAATACCGTTAGTTCGACTTTTCTTTATGTCGGTACCGAAAATTCCACGCGGCTTTTGCGGCGGTAAAAACATAAAGACGCTTGACGGTTAATGTTCTTTTAAGAGAGGAGTTTTTTAATGCAAACCTTGCAGGAATATAAATGTCCCTGCTGCGGCGGCGCAATAGCTTTTGACAGCACGCTCCAGAAGATGAAGTGCCCTTTCTGCGGCACTGAGTTTGAAATGGATGCGCTCAAGAGCTATGACGCCGAGCTTCAGGGCGAACAGGCGGACAATATGGAATGGGAGACCTCCGCGGGTAGCGAGTGGCAGGAGAGCGAGATTGAGGGGTTACGCTCTTATGTATGCAAATCCTGCGGCGGAGAGATAGTGGGCGATGCCAATACGGCGGCAACGTCCTGCCCGTTCTGCGGCAATCCGGTAGTCATGATGAACCAGTTCGCGGGCTTGCTCAAGCCCGACATCGTGATCCCGTTCAAGCTCGATAAGAAGGCGGCAAAGGCGGGGCTGATGAAGCACCTCAACGGAAAGAAGCTTCTGCCCAAGATTTTCAAGGATCAGAATCATATCGACGAGGTAAAGGGCGTCTATGTCCCGTTCTGGCTCTTTGATACCGATGTCGACGCGCAGGTGCGTTACCGTGCAACCAAGGTTCGCACATGGAGCGACGAGGATTACAGATACACCGAGACGAGCTATTATATGATTCATCGCGGCGGAAGCGTCGGCTTTGAGCATGTCCCGGTGGACGGCTCATCCAAAATGCCGGACGATCTCATGGAGTCCGTCGAGCCCTACGATTATTCCGATGCTCTGGATTTCCAGACGGCTTATCTTGCGGGCTATTTTGCGGATAAGTACGATGTGACCGCCGAGGAGAGCATCGACCGCGCCAATCAGCGCATCAGGCGCTCCACGGAGGATGCCTTTGCCTCGACGGTTCAGGGCTATGCAACGGTCAATGCCGAGAGCAGCTCGGTGCAGTTCCATGGCGGAAAGGCAAAGTATGCGCTCTATCCCGTGTGGCTGCTGAACACAACCTGGAACGGAGAAAAATATACCTTTGCCATGAACGGACAGACCGGCAAATTCGTCGGCAATCTTCCGCTCGATAAGTCGGCCGCCACAAAGTGGACGGTGGGACTCGCCGCGGCGCTCAGCGCTGCCGCCTGCGGCATTGCGTGGCTTCTGCATTTTGCAGGAATACTGTAAAGGAGGGATAACAATGAAAAAGAGAATACTTGCGATGATATTTGTCCTTGCCCTCTGCTTCTGCACGGTTATCCCGGCTTTTGCGGTGGATGCGGACGGCTTTGTAAGCGAATACGAGCGCGTTCAGGATATGGCGCAGCTCCTCTCGGAAAGTGAGAGAGCAGCCCTTATAAAAACGCTCGACGAGCTCAGCGAACGTCAGAAAATGGATGTAATAGTCGTGACGACCAAAACGTTGGACGGCAAAAAGCCCATGGAATATGCCGACGATATCTATGATTATTGCAAATACGGCTACGGAGAAAAAAGAGACGGCCTGCTGTTCCTCGTCAGCATGGAGGACCGCGACTGGTGGATATCCACCTGCGGCTACGGTATAACCGCGTTTACGGATGCCGGAATCCAGTATATCGGCGAGCAGATGGTAGAGGATTTGGGTGACGGCAACTATGCCGCCGCATTCAACACCTTTGCCGAGCTCTCCGATGATTTCATCACAAAGTCAAGAGAGGGAGAGCCCTACGACAAGAGCAATCTGCCCAAGGGACCTCTTTCGATAGTTTGGATTGTGATCTCGATTTTGGTGGGCATCGGCCTTGCGATGTTTATAGTCGGCAGGATGAAGGCACAGCTCAAGACAGTGCGCTTCCAGGCGGCGGCAGGCGACTATATGAAGAGCGGCAGCCTTAATATAACGGAGAGCAGGGATACGTTCCTGTACAATACCGTTACGCGCACGGCAAAACCGAAGAATACTGACAGCGGCAGCTCCGGCGGAAGCAGTACGCATACATCTTCCTCCGGAGAGACACACGGCGGCGGAGGCGGTAAGTTCTGAGCCGCCGCAAAGAAAGCGAGGTGTCTATGAAAAAAGCAACAGCAGTTTTAATCTTCATTCTCATCTTAGCGACATTTGCGTTAACCCCGTCGCTTGCTGCGGGTAATATAGTGATTACCCATCAGCCGCAGAACGGAACCTTCCCGGAAAACAGTGCGGCATCTTGGAGCGTAGAGGCAGCGGGAGATAATCTTTCCTACCATTGGTTCATCGTGTACAAGGGCGTTACATATGACACCAACAAGTCCTTTGCCGAGGGTCATCCGTGGCAGGACGGTGTTGTCGGAAGCGGCTACGGCTCGAACGATAAAGGAAATACTTTCTTTATCAACGGTATCGGGAGTGCCCTTGACGGGGCGGAAATCTACTGTATCGTCTCGAACAAAACCGGCAGCGTGACCTCGGCGAGGGCTTATATCTCCGTAGGAGGAAGCAAGTTCCCACCGGAGCTTAAAGTGTCAGCGTCGGTCAGAGTGGAAAAGGGCAAGGTTCTCAAGCTCTACTGCGACGCCAAGGCATCGGACGGTGACGAGGTTAAGTCATATTTATGGTATGAAACAACTACCGGCAAGCTCAAGGATATTGTAGCCATAGGCGCGAACGAGGGGTACCCGGAGGAAGATCCTATTCTCGTCTGCGACACGGGAAAGGCCGGGACGCGCTACTATGTCTGCTATGTTGAGACAAAGCTCGGCGGTAAGGCGTATTCGAGCGTTATTCCCGTCACGGTAGTCGAAAAGGCTGCTCCGACGCAGAAGCCCGCTCCGACGCAGAAGCCCGCACCGGTGACTCCGGGCGCGGATAAAACCTCAGAGGTTCAAAAGACCTCCGAGCCGGACAGCGTTAAGGCGCCGGACGAAAGCGCAGTCGGTATGGAAACCGATATAGGCGAGCCCGGCTCTGTCGAGTCCACCACGGCCGCGAAGCAGGACAGCACGGGGAAAACACTCTCCGTGAAGGCGGTTGTCCTGATAGCGATAGCCTGCCTTGCAATAGGCGGCATAATAACCGGAGTGGCGGTTGCCCTCAGGAAAAAGAAGCAATAGCATTTGAAAAAGGAGAGATTATATGAGTATATTTGATAAGCTTAAGAGCACGGCGCAGCAGGCGGCGACCTCTGCCATACAGTCGATAGGCAACAAGAGAGAGCAGTTCACCTTCGCTTCTCTGCCCGAGAGCCTTGCCGAAATGCAGGCGCTCCCCGAGGCGAGCCTTGACACACCGTTTAAGACGGCGGCTCTGACCGTCCTTGCCCTCTGCGCCTATGCGGCGGATAAGAATATCGGCCTTGAGATGCTCAACTGGCTCAGAGGTCCCCGTCCGCTCAACGGTCAGGAGATATCCTTCCTCAACGACCGCTTCCGCGACGGCAAGACCTATCTCCCGTTCACCTACTTCGTAGGCGCAACGCCCGACAATAACTACACTCCCTCTCAGCCCTATACAATCATCATTGAGAGCAATCACGTATCCGGCGAGGAGAAGGACTACATGAAGCTGTTCATTCCCTGCGGCGGTGCGGACGATCCCCGTCCCATTAAGATGCGCCAGCGCGGCTCCGACGGCAAGTGGTTTCTGTGGGAGCAGTACCTGCTGACAGGCGTGCGCACTCCGAAGGAAGCCGACCCGTGGGCATAACAGGAGGAAAATAATATGGATATTTGCGGACTTTGGAAAGTCAGGGAAATGCATTTGGTTACCCCGGACGGCGAGAAAGTCTTTACGGCAGACAGTCAGGTCGATAACGATATGTATGCCGAAATCGTCCAGATGTGCAAATATATCATGGAATTTGCACCGGACGGAACGCTCAACACGCTCTTATTCGTGCCCGAAGAGGTGCGCGAAGAGGCGAAAAAGCAGGGAGCGGACATCCGCGAAAACGGATATGCGGTTTTGGAGAGTACCGTATGGAAGGAAGAAGACGGAAAGTTTTACTATGACACCGGGATTCAAGGCGAGGTGTTGGGCGAAAAGGTTGATTCCTTTGCGGAGATTTCACTTCTGCCGGATGACTGCCTTCTCTATAACCTCGGCACGATGATACTCGAGCGTGCGTAAACCGCGCTCTGCTTTAAAACGGCAGCAAAAAAAGAAAATCTTCCGATTAAACGAACCCGCCCCGCCGACTGTACGAACCGTCGGCGGGGCAGGACTTTTTGCCGTCTTTCTGTCTCGATTTCTTGACAAGCGTTTACTTGAAGTATAAAATTAAAATTAAGCAAGGCTTACTTTTCCGGGAGGATAATATGACGCTGAATGAACTGAAAGTAGGAGAGAGTGCCGTCATAACCGCCGTAGGCGGCGAGGGCGCTCTCAGATGCAGATTGCTCGATATGGGACTCATCCCGCATACCCGCGTGACGCTTCAGAAGGTCGCGCCGATGGGCGATCCGATAGAGATAATGGTGCGCGGCTATGAGCTGACGCTCCGCGTTGACGACGCGAAAAAGATAGAAGTCAGAGCCGGGGAGGACGCAAAATGATATTTGCTCTCGTCGGTAATCAAAACTGCGGAAAGACAACTCTCTTTAACGCACTGACAGGCTCTAATCAGCACGTCGGAAACTTTCCGGGCGTCACAGTCGATCAGAAGATGGGCGCGATAAAAGGCGCAAAGGACAGCTCCGTTGTCGACCTGCCCGGAATATACTCCCTGCGCCCCTATACGCAGGAGGAAATAGTTTCGCGCGATTTTATAATCAACCAAAAGCCCGACGGCATCATCAATATAGTCGATGCCACGAATATAGAGAGAAACCTCTATCTGACTCTGCAATTACTTGAGCTGCGCGTACCTATGGTGCTCGCGCTCAATATGATGGACGAGGTGCGCTCGAACGGCGGCACAATAGATGTCAAGAAAATGAGCGACGCGCTCGGTATTCCCGTCGTGCCGATAAGCGCAGCAAAGGGCGAGGGCGTGTCCGAGCTTGTTGATCAGGCTTTGCAGGTCGCAAAAAGCAAGACGCTGCCGAAGGTCTGGGACTTCTGCTCCGACGGTTCGCCCGTCCACCGCTGCATCCACGCTATAGTGCATCTTATCGAAGACCACTCCTCGCGCCTTGACCTGCCGTGCCGCTTCTGCGCGACAAAGCTCATTGAGGGCGGCGACGATATGGCGGACAAGCTCGAACTGGACAGCAACGAGCGCGATCTGCTCGACCACTGCATAGTCGAGATGGAGAACGATACCGGGCTTGACAGAAACGCCGCGCTCGCCGAAATGCGCTACGAATTCATAGAAAAAGTAGTCGAGAGCTCGGTCGTCAAATGCCACGAGAGCAAGGAGCACCGCCGCAGCATGAAGCTCGATCGTGTCCTGACCGGCAAATACACCGCCATTCCCGTGTTCATAGGCGTTATGTGTCTCGTGTTTTGGCTGACCTTCAATGTTATAGGCTCCGCCCTCTCCGACTGGCTGAGCATCGGAATAGATAAACTCACCGGACTCGTTGATTCGGGGCTGACTGCCTATGGAATCAACCCCGTTATACATAGCCTTATCATCGACGGAATCTTCGCGGGCGTTGGCAGCGTTCTCTCGTTCCTGCCGATAATCGTGACTCTTTTCTTTTTCCTGTCCATACTTGAGGACACGGGCTATATGGCGCGAATCGCCTTTGTTATGGACAGACCGCTGAGAAAAATCGGTCTCTCCGGGCGCAGCTTCGTTCCCATGCTCATCGGCTTTGGCTGCTCCGTCCCGGCGATAATGGCGACCCGCACCGTCTCGTCCGACCGCGACCGCAAGATGACAATAATGCTGACCCCGTATATGAGCTGCTCGGCGAAAATTCCGATATATTCGGTCTTTGCGGCGGCATTTTTCCCGGGGAACGGTGCGCTCGTTATGATATGCCTGTATTTCTCGGGCATAGTGCTCAGCGTCCTGCTCGCGCTGATACTCAAAAATACCGCCTTCCGCGGTAACCCCGTGCCGTTTGTCATGGAGCTGCCGAACTACCGCATCCCGTCGCCCAAGAGCGTCGCACTCCTGCTGTGGGAAAAGGCAAAGGACTTCCTCCAGCGCGCGTTTACAGTCATATTTGTCGCAACGATTATCATATGGTTCCTTCAGAGCTTTGATACGCGCATAAACCCCGTTGAGGACAGCGCGAACAGTATGCTCGCCGCTATAGGCAGATTTATCGCGCCGATATTCAAGCCCCTCGGCTTCGCCGATTGGCGCGTCGCAACTGCGCTTATCTCCGGCTTCACCGCCAAAGAAGCGGTTGTCTCCACAATGTCCGTCCTGCTCAACACGAGCGTATCGACCCTCGGCGGCGCACTCTCCGCTATGTTCACCCCGCTGACCGCCGTGAGCTTCCTCGCGTTCACTCTGCTCTATACGCCCTGCGTCGCCGCAGTTGCAACTATAAAACGCGAGATGAACTCGACCCTTGCAACGATAGGCATAGTTATTCTGCAGTGCGTTGTCGCGTGGCTCGTCGCGTTCGGCGTTTATCAGATAGGGAGCCTGATAGCATGAAACCCGTTGATTTTGTTATAATAGCCGTTATCGCCCTGCTCGTTGTGCTCGCGATAGTTTCAATTCGCAGGCAGAAAAAGCGCGGCGGATGCTGCGGCTGCTCAGGCTGCAGCGGCTGCTGCTCGCAGTGCGAAAAAAGTAAAGATAAATAACACACGGAGCCGGCATCGCAATGATACCGGCTCTGTATTTTTCTTACTTTCTCCTTGCGAGTACTCCCGACAGAACACATTCGGCGGCGAGCGTGACTGTTATCAGGCAGCCCGTGACGGAGAAATTATTTATATTATATAACAGCTGCATGGGCGAAATAACGGCCGCCGCCAGAGAGATGCCGAAAACCCGAAGCAGAGCCTTGCGGCTGTCCTTTGCCGCCGCCAGGATTGCGGCCATCAGCAAAACGCAGGTGAGAAGCGCCGTTATCCCGGGCGGAAAGTTTGCGTAGCCCCAAGGGGTCGGGCTGAAATATGAGTAAGTCGTTCGTATTGTCCTGTCAGGGAAATCCTTGAAAATCAGAACCGCACCGTACGGCAGCGACTCCAAAAACAGAGCGACGACAGGCAGCAGCACGGTTAAAACTTTTCCGAGTTTTTTCATCGAAGCCCCTCCTTTTATTTCGTTAATCTCTTCACATTGCGCACGCAAAGCACAGCAGTATAAATGCCTATGAGCAGGAATATTGCCGCCAGCACGGTGCAGAATATACGCAAATCCGTGTCGGGCTTGTCGAATTCCGCGCAGCTTAAGCCGAACGCAGCAAACGCTATGATCGAGAGCCTGAACGACAGCGGGCGGTGTCCTTTGTCGAACGCGATGAACAGGAGCGCGAGATATGACCCCACGCAGACGATAGCGAAGACAAGCAAAACTACAATAGTCGCTTCGCTGAAATAGAAAAAGTCATCGAACACACCGCTTAATACCGACTCCGACGAAATCGGCAGGTGCAGATGGACGAGCCCGTAGGACGCACAGTATATGAACGCGTACAAACTGCAAAGAATATATCCTATAGCGGCGGATATGGTATAAAATCTCTTTAATTTATTGTCGTTGATATCCATAAGAAAACCTCGCTTTCAAGAGCCTGAAGTGAGCTTTAGATATAACTGCCGTTGTGCTTCTCTCTGCACTTTCAGTGTAGCATACAAAGCTATATATGACAACAAAATTCTCAAAAAAAAGCAAAATTAACAGCTTATTCACACAAAAGAAAAAGAGCCGGGCTTTTCGGGCATCGGCTCTTAAATGTTAAAAATAAAAATCAGCTTTCAAAATCCACGCTCTCGCGCTCGAGGCGAACCGCCTTGACGAAAGCGCGCACCTTGAGGTGCTCCGGGTGGCTGTCATATGCGTGCAGCGCGTCCCAACTCTCGAACTTTGAGAAGAGCGCCGCATCATATTTGCCGCCGTTTTCGTTTATCCCAACCTTCGCTTCAATAAGCCCCGGGACAACGCCGACGAGCGCTTCAAGCATCTCTTTGATGTGCTCCGCGTTCTCTCTCTTGCTGTGTCCCTCCGCTTCATCTTTGAGCGCCCAGAATACTATATGAGTCACCATTTTTATTTCCTCCTGTTTTTGAGAACCTGATAGATTTTGCCCGCGCCGAGCATCACTGCCGCCGTCGCCGCTCCTGCGAGGAGCGCACGCGATGCAATTGTAGCGTTGACGCTCTGACGGTCGGTTATGCGGCTTTCAATCGGTCCCAGGCAGGTGCATTTGAGCCCGAAATCCTTGAACGAATGGACGCTTGTCTCGAAACTTCCGTCCTCGTGAACGGTTATCAGCCTGACGGACGGTCTGCCGCCGTCTGTGTATGCGCGGAATCCCGAGGTCTTGCACTGCGCGAGCAGTATTCCGTCAACTTCGCCCGCGAGATTGTTCATGTGGTCGTGGCCGAAGAACGCGCCTTTTATGTCGCCCATCTTCTTCCAGCTCTCAAACTGTCCGCTGTTGACATCCGCCGGGCACGGACCCTCTGCGAGATATCCGTTGTCCTCGTCTTTGAGAACATACCAGTTCTTGTTGAGATGCCCGTAGCCGCGCACGGCTTTCCACATCTCCCAGGGCTTCGCCTTTCTGAGAAGCTCATATTCTTCAACGACCGGGATGTGCTCAAACAGCAGAGCGGGCAGGGGAGCACCCTTGTTTTCTTTTCGCAGCTTCGCCGCATTTCGCTCGTACCAGTCTATCTGATCCTTGTGAACAACATCGTAATATGAAATCTCTTTGTCGTAGAAAATATTGTTCGAGTCCATGAACCAGAGATTGAACTCCGGCTTGCCGCTCTTGTCTAAAATGGGTATGTAATAGTTTGAATATCCCGTGATATCCTCGTCGCATCGGCGGGTCACGCAGTATTCGGTGTTCACGAAAATCTCCGTCTGCTCTTCTTCGAGCCCGGAGTCGTGGTCGTGGTTGCCCATTATTGTCGCGAACGGAATCTTGCGCTCAACAACGGGTGCAATGAGCCGCTCGAACTGCCTCTTGAACGACTCCATGCCGATGTCGTCGCGCGACGCCGCGCATATGTCGCCCATATAAACAGCGAGATCGGGCTTGAGCGCGTCGAGCGCGGTCTCGTGGAATTTCAGCGTGTCCGCGCGCTTCGCCTTGCCTTTTTCCGAGCTGATATCGTCGTTCTCGTGCGGGTCGCCGAAGAGCAGGATTTTGAACTCTCCGTCCTCGTTGAATCTGAATTGCTTGTCGTACATCTCAGTGCTCCTTATCTGAAAACGGCTTCTCTTATCGCCTCGCTCACCGTGGGGTGGGGGAACGCCGTATTTTTAATTTCTTCAACAGTCATTTTGTTCGCGAGCATCGCCGCCGCGCCGTATATCAGCTCCGACGCATTGCCGCCCGCAATGTGAACTCCGAGCAGCCTGCCGCTTGTATTTTCTGATATTATCTTGCAGAATCCGTCCTGCCCGCCCTCGGCGAAAAATCTTCCGCTCGAGCGCAGCGGCGCTTCGCCGCAAACGGCGTCAATGCCTTTTGCAAGCGCACTTTCGAGCGTCTCGCCGATCGATGCCGCCTCGGAAAAAGTGAACACGACCTGCGGAATCGCGAGATAGTCTATCTCGTCAGTCTTGCCGAGAATATTGTTTATCGCCGCTGCCGATTCGCGGTATGCTGCATGAGCCGACATGGCTTTTTGGTTTGCGTCTCCGGCGGCATAAACGCCGGGAACAGCAGTTTGCATGTGGCTGTCTGTATTGAGATTTTCAAGCCCGATATTTTCGATTCCGAGCCCGTCATAACATGCCGTTCTGCCGGATGCGTTTATTATAATATCCGCTTCGGCTGTCTTTTCTTTTCCGCGCGTGTCGGTGTATTTTATATTTCCGCCGTTCGCCGAAACGGCCCTGCACGAAGTGAGAATATTTATCCCGCTCTTTTTGAGACTGCGCCGCAAAAATGCGCTTATGTCTTTGTCCATAGTCGGGGCGATTCTCTCCGCCTGCTCGATTACAGACACTCTGCATCCGAGCGCGTTCAGGTATTCCGCCGCTTCAAGCCCCGATGCCCCGCCGCCTATAATCGCGGCGCTTTTCGGTATTGTGTCAAGATTATATACATCGCTCACATCCGTGATATCCGCGCCGGGAATTTCAAGCTCCTTTGGTCGTGAACCCGTGCAGATGAGCAGATTTTTTGAATATATATCATTTTCGCCTGCGGCGGTTATGAACAGCCCGTCCGCCTTGCCTTTTATATGAGCTTCTGCATTTATGACTTTCACTCCCGCGTGTTCGAGCGAATCGGCGATGCCGCATTTCAGCTGACATATAATATCATTTTTGTGCGCGAGTGCAGTGCCGAGATTGAAATCCGCTTCTTTGCAGGTAACTCCGAATTTTTCGGAATCGAGTGTTTGCCTGAAAATCTTCGCGCTGTGGAGCATGGCTTTCGACGGTATGCAGCCTCGGTTCAGGCACACTCCGCCGAGCTCGTCTTTTTCTATGAGCGCCGTTTTCAGTCCGCTCTTTGCGGCTGCTATCGCCGCGCTGTATCCGGCGGGTCCGCCGCCGATAACGGCAAGGTCAAAGATATCCATAGGCGCTCCTTTCGCTTTTTTTCAATTATATCCGAAATTTGCCCTGCGGTCAATCGAACGCTCTGTTTTTTGTTGACTTTGAAGGCTGTAAGCATTAAAATTATCGTTGTATAAAATCTTTTGCTGTGAGGTATTCGATGAAAACACCGGCTTATCACAAATCTCTTGAAACGCTCCATGTAAACTGCCTTGAGCCGCGCGCTTATTTCATTCCCTTTGCGGATGAAAAGACCGCCGCTTCGCGCGAGCGCAGTGAGTCCGATTATTTTGTTCCGCTCTGCGGCGAGTGGGATTTCCGCTTTTTCAAAAGCTTTGAAGATGTCCTGCGCGAGCCGCCCGAATATGTCGGCGAGGGCGGTTTTGATAAAATCGCCGTACCGCGCAGCTGGCAGACCTATACCGACCGCGGCTACGATGTCCCGCTTTACAGCAACCTCGAATATCCTTTCCCGACCGACCCGCCTTTTGTCCCGGATGATAACCCCTGCGGGCTTTATGTCAGAAAATTTACGCTCGATGAAAAGCTCTCTTCACGCGATTTATTTTTGAATTTCGAGGGCGTGGATTCCTGCTTCTATGTCTGGCTCAACGGGAAGTTCGTCGGCTTCAGCGAGGTCTCGCACTGCACGAGCGAGTTTGATGTTACGGCGTTTGCGGAAAGCGGCGAAAATACTCTCTGCGTGCTCGTTGTCAAGTGGTGCCCCGGCACTTATCTCGAGGATCAGGATTGCTTCAGATTCTCGGGAATTTTCCGCGAGGTCTATCTGCTCGCGCGCGGAAAAGAGAGACTTGATGATATCTTTGTCAAAAGCTATGTCTCCGATGATTTTAATTCAGCCGAACTTCGCATTGAAGCGAAGCTCAGCACACCGTGCGATATAAAATATAAGCTCGTCGCGCCGAACGATGCTGTTGTGTCCGAAGGCGTCGGCGGCGAAAAATTCAGCATAAGCGTCGATTCTCCCGTTCTCTGGAACGATGAACAGCCCGAGCTTTATGAACTCTGGCTGACCGTCGGCGACGAAATCGTTCTGCTCGATACTGCGGTGCGCCGCTTTGAGATAAAGGACGGAATTTGCCTTCTGAACGGAAAAGCGGTCAAGGCTCGCGGCATCAACCGCCACGACTCAAACCCCGTCACGGGTCACGCCGTCACGCTCGACGATATGATTGAGGATATTATGCTCATAAAGCGTGCCAACTGCAATATGATCCGCACGTCGCATTATCCCAACGATCCGCGCTTCCTCGCGCTGTGCGATAAATACGGCATAATGCTGACCGACGAAGCCGATATCGAGACCCACGGCATGGGCTACGACTGGGAGGGCGAATGGGACTGGACGCGCTGGTCGCATCTCTCGTCCGCTCCCGAGTGGCGCGAGGCTTATGTCGACAGGGGAAAGAGACTCTTTGAGCGCGACAAGAACCACGGCTGTGTCGTGCTCTGGTCGCTTGGCAACGAGTCGGGAGCGGGCGTCAACCACCGTGCGATGGCGCAGTATATCCGCTCGCGCGACGACCGCGCACTTGTCCACTATGAGAACTCCCACCTCGAGTTCAAGGCTGTCCCCGAGGGCGAAAATTTTGCCGATATCTCGGATGTCGAGAGCCGTATGTACGCCGGCACGGAATATATAGAGAACTATCTCAATAATAAAGAATATACGAAGCCTTTTTATATGTGCGAATATGTCTGCTCGATGAGCACGGGTGATGTCTATCCGTTCTGGAATCTTGTCGAGAAGTATGACAACAATTTCGGCGGCTGTATCTGGGAGTGGTGCGACCATGCGGTCAATGTCCCGGATGAAAACGGCAATGCACGCTATTTTTATGGCGGCGACTTCGGCGATTTCCCGAACAGCTCAATTTGCTGCATTGACGGACTTGTCTATCCCGACCGCACTCCGCGCCCCGGCTATTTCGATATGAAGCGCGTCTATCAGCAGTATTCGACTGAATATAATGGCGATGGCAGCGTGACCGTCACGAGCCGCAGACGCTTTACCACTCTCGACGATATGGCGATTCACTGGACTCTTTCAGAGAATGGCAAGACCGTTTCAGAGTGCACTACCGCCGCGCTTTCAACACCTGCGCAGGGGAGTACGACTGTAAAGCTTTTTGACCCCGCAGATTTTGACTTGCTCTCGTCCTGCCTGCTTACTCTGAGCTTTGTCTCGACAAAAGATACCCCTTGGGCGGAAAAGGGCTTTGAAACGGGCTTCGAGCAGTTTGTACTCAAGGACTATACGCCCTATGTGCCAAAAGACGGCAGAGTCGAGCTCAGCGAAAATGACCGCTTCGCGGTTATCAAGGCGGGAAATATCGCCTATACTTTTGATAAGCCCTACGGACGCATATCTTCTATAATTTGCGGCGGCAAAGAGCTGCTGAGCGCACCCGTTGAGCCGCAGATCTGGCGCGCGCCCTGCTATAACAGAGGCTCGTCGGAAATGTGGAGACTCAAGAACTTCAGATATGCCGCGCAAAAGACATACTCCTGCCTCGTCTCGAATACGGACGGCGGCGTGTGCATCAAGACGAAGATAGCAATCGGCGGCCCGTCCTGCCCGCCCGTTATCCACGCCGATGTCGATTACAAATTCACGCCCGACGGCTGCGTGACGCTCTGCTTTGACGGCGACGTTATCGAGAAATGCCCGATACTGCCGAAAGTCGGCTACAGGCTCTTCATGCCTTCGGAAAATGAAAGCGTCAGCTATTTCGGCTTCGGTCCGAGAGAAGCTTATGTCGACAGATACAAGTCTCAGCGTCTCGGACTCTGGAACACAACGGCGACGGATAATTTTGAGCATTATATCCGCCCGCAGGAGAACGGCGCGCATTACGGCACCCGTTTTGCCGAGGTTTATTCAAACGCGGCGGGACTCAGATTCGAGCCGTTCGGCATGGAGCATTTCAGCTTCAATGCCCAGCATTTCACGGCGCAGATGCTCGAGGATACGAAGCATGATTTTGAGCTTGAGCCCCTTGAAGATACCGTTGTCAGCCTCGATTGGCGCATGACGGGAATCAGCGAGGCGGAGTATCACAACGACCCTGAGCGTGCACTTCGCCGTATCGACGAAAAGAAACTCAATTTCGGCTTTGTTATAAGACCGTTTGAAAAATAAGACTTCACGGGAGAGATACAATGTTTCTGAAAGAACTGCTTGAGGGCACGACCGTTGCGGGTGATTATCCGCAGGCGGATATATGCGATATAGTCTACGACTCGCGCAAGGCAAGACCGGGCACGGCATTTGTCTGCATGAAAGGCGAGACAACTGACGGACATAAATACGCAAAGAGCGCATATGATCTCGGCTGCCGCGTGTTCGTTGCGGAAGAGGTGCTCAGCCTGCCCGATGATGCAATCGTGCTGATGAGCGAAAACACGCGCCGCGACCTCGCGCAGATGAGCATAAACTTCTTCGGCCACCCTGCGGATGAGCTGAAAATGATAGGTATAACCGGCACGAAGGGTAAGACAAGTATAACTTATATCCTGCGCAGTGCGCTCGAAAACTGCGGAATAAAAACAGGCGTTATCGGCACTATCGGCGCGTTCTACGGCGACAAAAAAATACCGACCGTCAACACGACCCCCGAATCATATGAGCTTCAGAAAATTTTGCGCGAGATGGCAGACGGCGGCTGTGAGGCTGTCTGCATGGAGGTTTCGTCGATAGGGCTCAAGATGAGCCGCGTCCACGGAGTTGAATTCTATGCCGGGATATTCACAAATCTTTCGCCCGACCATATCGGCGGAAACGAGCATAAGACGTTTGAGGAATACGCCTATTGGAAAAAGCAGCTCTATGTCCACAGCGGCTTCACTGTCGCTAACCGAGACGATGCGTTTTTTGATGATATTGCCGCCGCGTCAAAAGGCGAGGTGATAAGCTACGGGCTCAACAAAAAGTGCGATTACTATGCAGAGAATATAAATCCTCTGCGCCGCCCGGGCTTCCTCGGAATAGAATTCGACTGCAAGAGCAAGTTTGATTCCCCGTGGCACGCACAGGTCAGTATGCCGGGATTTTTCAGCGTCTACAATGTTCTTGCGTCCGTCGCGCTCCTGCGCAAGATGGGCATTCCTGTTGAAAAAATGCGCGAGGCGTTTTCGCATGTGAGCATCGACGGCAGAATGCAGATAGTCCATGTCAGCGATGATTACAGCGTAATTATAGACTACGCTCACAACGGTCTTAGCATGGAGAATGTCATTGAGACCGTCCGCGATTATAAACCCAACCGCGTTGTTGCGCTCTTTGGCTCGACAGGCAACAAAGCGACTATCCGCAGGCAGGAGCTCGGTCTTGTCAGTGCGAAGATGTGCGATTTTATTATAATCACGAGCGATGACCCGGATTTTGAAGATCCGAATGCGATAATAGACGAGATAGCCGGATGGGTCGAAAAAGGCGGCGGAGCGGGTAAGTATGTCAAGATAACCGACCGTGCCGAGGCAATTGAATATGCCCTCGACCATATGCAGAAAGGGGATATCCTCCTCCTGCTCGGCAAAGGGCATGAGCATTTCATGAAAGTGAAAGGCGAAAAAATATATTTCAGCGAGCTCGACTGCATTGCGAATTATATGAAAAAACACGGGATGAAGTAACTCTTATAAAAAGCACATATAAAAACACAAAACCCCGGAGGGTATTCCCTCCGGGGTCGCTTGCTTTTTATCAGCCGATCTCGATCCTTCTCGATGTCGGCACATTTTCTTCTTTCTTGGGCATCGTCAGGGTCAGAACGCCGTCCTTGTATTCGCCGGTGATGTCCTCGGTCTTGACGGACGAGACATCGAAGCTCCTGCTGAACGAGCCGTAAGACCTCTCGCGGCGGACAAAGTTGCCTTTGTCATCCTTCTTCTCGGTCTCGTTGCTGCGCTCTGCGCTGATGGTCATGTAGCCGTCTTCAATGTCGACGTGAATGTCTTCCTTCTTGAATCCGGGCAGCTCTGCCTCGAGCACATATTCCTTGCCGTTGTCCTTTATATCAGTCTTGAAGTCTGTTGCGGCCATGTCGCCCCAGAAGTTCTTCTCGAAGTTTTCCATATCTCTGAAAGGATTAAAGAGTGCACGCTGATGTCTGCGTTCATAAGGTGTAAGTTCAAACATAATTGATTCCTCCGTTTGATGTTTATTGTTATTCATATTGAAGTGGTTGTTTTATTTGTCTGACTGCTTTCCGATTTCCATCGGACTCACTCTCTTTCTTCTTCAGGGGCTCTTGCTCCCTTCGTTTGATTATATAGTACCCCTGCTTTGTTAAAAAAGAATACAGTGATGTGTGAACAAATTGTAAATACTTAGCACTCTAATTAAAAGAGTGCTAAAATGCGTTTGAAAACACCGCGCAGGTTTTTATCATACGCGGGACATGGGCGGAATATAAATGCATTGACATTTTCTGTTAAGGAGAGGAATGCGATGCAAATCAATGTTATAACGCAGTCGGTCGGTGTCGAAGAGACGCTCGGCAGCTGCACTGCGGAACAGCCGATAGATGCCGATATAACCCTGCCGGATTATTGCCCGGATATCAGGCGCGTGCTCAAGTGCCTTGTCACTCCGCGCATAACCGCAGTCCAGACCGCGGGCGACAGAGCGACGGCGGATGGTTCAGCCGGTGTGTGCGTCATCTATGCCGACGAGCAGGGGACGGTCTGCTGCTTCGAGCAGACATATCCGTTTTCAAAATACGCCGATCTCAAGGGCGCGGATGAAAACTGCTGCGTGAATGTGCGCGCCTATACTCAGTATGCCAACTGCCGTGCCGTCAGCCCGCGCAGGCTCGATATCCACGCCGTGGTCAGCGTGGCGTTCGGCATATCCGGAGTAAAAGAAGAGGAGATAATAACCGGAGCAGAGGGCGCGGGAATCCAGCTCAGATGCTGTGACAGCCGTACTGCAAGCCTCGTCGCCTGCACCGAGACTGCGTTCCCGATGAGCGAGACCGTGCCTCTGCCCGACGGCGACCCGGCGGTGTCCTGCGTGCTGAGCGCGCAGGCGGCGGCGCTCGCGCAGGAGATAAAAGTCATCAGCAACAAACTGCTTGTCAAAGGCGAACTCACCGTCAGTGCGGTCTGTCGCGGCGAGGGCGGCGAAATATTCAGCTTCGGCCATTCCATGCCGATAAGCCAGATAATAAATCTCGAGGGCATTGACGAGGACTGCACCTGCTGCGTCTGCCTGCCCGTCACTTCGCTCGAAGTCCTGCCGAAGGCCGACCAGGCTGGCGACAACAGACTGATTGATATCAGCGCGCGCGTCGGCGCGGGAGTCAAGGCTTATCGCGAGCTGAGCTTCCCGACCGTCACCGATGCCTATTCTGTCTGCTGTGACCTTGAAACAAAGAGCCGCAATGCCGATTTCGCGGTTATCGCCGATAAAGTCAACGACACTTTCACCTGCCGCAGCACGCAGGATCTGCCGGAGGCGAGACAGATTTTGGCTCTCTGGTGCTCCGACTTATCCAAGAGCGTGGCGCAGGACTCCGACGGAATAATAATCTCCGGCGAACTGACGCTCCATTTTCTCTATACCGATGCCGAATCCCAGCCATGCTACGCCCAGCGGCAGACGAACTACGAATACCGCCGGGCGGTCAGAAAGTGCGGCGATCTCAAGTGCTCGCCGTGCATCGAGATAACCGCCGCGAGCGCCGCCTGCGCTTCGGGCAGCGCCGATGTCAGGGTTGAGATGAATATCTCGGGCTGTATCTTCGACAGTGTCCGCCGCAAGACCGTCACTTCTATAGAATGCTCCGATTCCGACGGCAAAAAGACGGGCGGCGCCGCGCTGACGGTCTATTTTGCGGATGCGGGCGAGGAGATATGGGATATCGCGAGGCGGTATAACACGACCGTCGAAGCGGTGGAGCAGGAAAACGGCATAACGGGCGAAACGGTGGCGCAGAAATGTATGCTGCTGATACCCGGAGTCTGAGGAGGGATAACCGTGCAGGAGAGAAATATTTACAGCGACATTGCAAAGCGCACTCAGGGCGATATTTATATCGGCGTTGTCGGCCCTGTCAGAACCGGAAAATCAACGTTTATAAAGCGTTTCATGGATGCCCTCGTTCTGCCGAATATCGAGAGCCAGAGCGTGCGCGACCGCGCGACCGATGAGCTCCCGCAGTCTGCGGCGGGACGCACAATAATGACCACCGAGCCGAAATTCATCCCCGAAAACGCCGTCGAGATATCGCTACAGGCGGAGGCGACATTCCGCGTGCGGCTCATAGACTGCGTGGGATATATCGTCCCGAGTTCCCTCGGCTATATCGAGGGCGAGAGCCCGCGAATGGTAAAAACCCCGTGGTTCGAGCATGAGATACCGTTCAATATGGCGGCGGAGATAGGCACACAGAAGGTCATCAGCGAACATTCGACAATAGGTCTTGTCATAACGACTGACGGCTCGATAAGCGAGATTCCGCGCAGCGAATATGAAGAAGCCGAAGGCAGGGTAATATCAGAGCTCAAAGGGCTCAAAAAGCCTTTTGTTGTCCTATTGAACAGCACGAATCCTGAGTCCGACGAAGTCAAAAATATGGCGGCGTCGCTGACCGATAAATACGGCGTGCCCGTCATGCCCGTGAACTGCCTCGAGATAGGCGAGGAGGAGATAAAAGAGATTCTCACTCAGGTGCTCTTCGAGTTCCCCGTCAAAGAAGTCAGTGTCGGTCTGCCGGGTTGGGCTATGACTCTCAGCCGCGATCATTGGCTGCGCTCGGGACTTTGCAGCGCCGTGAGCGAAGCGGCGCAGAACCTCCGCACCCTCCGCGATGTAAAACACCTCGCCGAGGATATCTGCTCGTGCGAATATGTGACGGGCGCAAAGATAGCGAAAATGGATCTGTCCTGTGGCGCGGCGCGGATAGAGGCGCAGATAGACGGCAGTCTCTTCTATAAGATACTCGCCGAGGAGACGGGACTCGATATCTCCGGTGAGCAGGATCTGATGAGCTGCATGCGCGAACTCGCCGCCGTGCGCCGCGAATATGAGCGGCTCAAGGGCGCGCTCGATGAAGTTGAAGCGACGGGCTACGGAATAGTCATGCCGTCGCTCGATGAATTGAGCCTCGAAGAGCCGGAGATAATGCGCCAGGGCGGCAGATACGGCGTGCGCCTGCGCGCCTCCGCTCCGTCGATACACATGATGAAGGCGAATATAACAACAGAAGTCGCGCCGATAGTCGGCTCGGAGTCCCAGTCAGAAGAACTTGTCAACTATATGCTCAAGGAGTTCGAGGAGGACCCGACAAAGATATGGGAGTCGAATATCTTCGGCAAGTCCCTGCATGAGCTCGTCAACGAGGGACTGCACAACAAGCTCTACCGTATGCCCGCCGCGGCGCGCATGAAACTGCAGGAGACGCTCGAAAAAGTCATCAACGAGGGATGCAGCGGACTCATCTGCATCATCCTGTAAAATAATATCGGCTGTGCCCGAAGTTTAGGCGCGGCCGATATTTTTTATATTAGCTCTTGACACAAACAAATGTTCTGAAGTATAATGTGTACGAACAAATGTTTGAAATCTGGTGAGAACGTGGATCTGTTTGACAAGCTGGAGATACTTTCCGATTCGGCGAAATATGATGTCGCCTGCACGAGCAGCGGAACGGACAGATCCTCAGGCGGCGAGGGGATAGGCAACGCCGCCGCGTGCGGCATATGCCACAGCTTCGCGGCGGACGGCAGATGTATATCTCTGCTGAAAGTTCTCATGAGCAATGCCTGCGTTTTTGACTGCAAATATTGCGTCAACCGCGTCTCCAACGATGTCCGCCGCGCGACATTTTCACCGCGCGAGCTCGCGGAGCTGACGATGAATTTTTATCGCCGCAATTATATCGAGGGGCTTTTCCTCTCGTCCGCCGTCGTCGGCAGTCCCGATTATACCTGCGAGCGTATGATTGAGACTCTGCGCATCTTGCGCGAAGAATATAAATTCGGCGGATATATCCACGCCAAAGCGATTCCGGGCGCGGATAACGCGCTGATAACCCGTCTCGGTATGCTTGCGGACAGAATGAGCGTCAATATCGAGCTGCCGTCGAATAACAGCCTGCAAACTCTCGCGCCGGACAAAACAAAGGAGTCGATACTCCGCCCGATGGGGCTCATTACAAATAAGATAAAAGAGAGCTCGGCGGAGCTTGTCAGATATAAGCACGCGCCGCGTTTCGCCTCCGGCGGTCAGAGCACTCAATTGATAGTCGGCGCAACGCCTGACAGCGACTATCAGATAATGTCGCTCTCCGCCGCACTCTATAAGAAATACGAGCTCAAGCGCGTGTTCTATTCGGCGTATATCCCGGTCGTCGAGAATCCGCTTCTGCCCGCAAAGACAACTGAACCGCCGCTTCTGCGCGAGCACAGACTCTATCAGGCGGATTGGCTTTTGCGCTATTACGGCTTCGATGCGAACGAACTGCTCGATGAAAAGCACCCGTTCTTAAACCCCTATGTTGACCCGAAATGCAACTGGGCGCTCAATCATATGGAGCTGTTCCCGCTTGAAATAAACCGCGCAACAAAGGAAGAACTGCTGAGAATACCCGGCGTCGGCGTGCGCAGTGTTCAAAGAATTTTGGCTGCTCGGCGTGTTTCGCCATTGAGCTTTGAAGATCTCAAAAAACTCGGCGTGGTGCTCAAACGCGCCCAGTATTTCATAACCTGCAAGGGCAAACATTTGGCGGGACTCAATGTCAATCCCGACAGAGTCCTCGGTTCGCTCATTTCCGAGCGGTGTCAGTCGCTTTTGCCGAATATGCAGGGCGAACAGCTGAGCCTGTTCGACAACAGGATAACAAGAGAGGATGTAGTACAATGTCTGCACGGTCAGATGTAACATATGTATATGACGGCTCGTTCGAGGGACTTCTGACGGCTGTTTTCGAGAGCTTTGAGAGCCGCGAACTGCCGTGCTCTATAGTCGCGGAGGATGAGTTCGTGCCGACTCTCTTTGCGTGCAAAACCGTTGACACCGATCCGCAAAAGGCAGACAGAGTCCGCCGCGGGCTCAAAAATGTCAGCGCCGATGTCTGGAACGCCGTGCGGCTCGGGTACCTGACCTGCGTCGAGGACAGGGGAACGCTCATCAACGATTTTGTGCATATGGCGATGCACTACGGCGCGGGTGTCATGCGCATGCTCGCCGACGATACCGTTTCGCGCCTGACGAAAGCCGTCCGCGCCCTCAAGCAGGAGAGCCATAAATATACCGGCTTTGTCCGATTCAGCATCAGCGAGGATAATACCCTCACTTCAATTATAGAGCCGAAAAATTCCGTCCTGCCTCTGCTCGCGCCGCATTTCTGCGACAGATATCCGAACGAATCGTTTCTCATATATGACAAGACCCATTCGCAGGCGCTTGTCTGGCATAACAGGCAGAAAATGATTATCCCGTTAGACGGCTTCGAGCAGCCGCAGGCGGGGGACGAGGAGCTGTATTTCCGCGCGCTGTGGAAGCATTTCTATGATACGGTAGCTATCGAGGCGCGGTATAATCCCCGATGCCGCATGAACTTCATGCCCAAACGCTATTGGAATCAGCTCCCGGAGATGGATGAGAGCAATTCTCCCGATGCCGTGCGCGGAGTCAAAAGAATCGGAGCATAAAAAAGCAGGAGCCGTGGGACTCCTGCTTTTGATATTTTTTTAATCCTGCGCGTGGTTTGAAAGCTTGATTTCGTCGTTGTCCGTGAATTCTGCGATGATTCCGTTTTCGTCAACCGTCGCGAATATCGCGCTGTGGCTCTTCATTGTGAGCGTCCATTTGACATCGGGATATATCTTCCCGAGTCTGTTTGTGATTATCGCTATCTTCGGCGAAAGTTCCTTTGCGAATTTCCACGAGGTCGAGCCGTAGTAGCCGTGGTGTCCGACCTTGAGCAGGTCCACCTTATGAAGCTGCGGCAGAAGTAAGCCCTCGAGTCCGGTGGTTCTCGTTATGTCCGCGGCGAGGAATGCGCTCCGCTCGCCTTTTTCGACCATCGTACCGACCGATTCGGCGTTTTCGCCCTGTCCGTGAAGACGCGCGTCATCGAGTGCTGTATTGTAGAAAGTAAGCGTGAAGTCGCCGAATTTGAACGGCTCGCTCGGTATCTCGGAAGTAACAACTGTGCCCCTGTTCTGAAACGCCTTTACCGTGTCTGCGTATGTTGTTTCGATGCCCCAGCCGTTGTATTCGTATTCGTGGGCAATCTCGCGGTTGACGGGCTTTATGTAGAATGTCTTTACCGTGATATCCGGGTCGTTGGCTATCGCCTCAAATGTGCCGACATGGTCGTAGTGATTGTGCGTGCCGAGCGCAAATTCAAGCGTTACTTTGCCCTCTGCGTCGCCGGCAGCCTTTTTCAGATATTTTATAACAGCCTCTTCGCTGCCGTTGTAGCTGAGCTTCCTGCGCGGATTGCGGTCGCCCTCGCCGGAGTCGATGAGCGCGAATTTTCCGTTTGATTCTATGAGTATTGCGTCGGAGTTATAGGTGTTGAGAAAATGTATCCTGTCCGCCGTGCCGTCCGACGAAAACTGCGCCGGGGTGATTTCAAATTTATTCTGATATCTGTTGCACATCGCAACGCAGATTATATCCAGCAAAAAGACCGAAAGCATTATCGCCATCATTATCCATGTCGCAATTTTTTTGATTAGCTTGTCTCTTGTCATATTCCCTCCGAAGCGCAAAAATAAAAACGCTTTTAAAAGTATATCATACTTTTTTAGTAAATGTCCATATGCAGACGCGCCAAAAAGCGCCGAATTTAATTGTATTCGGCGCTTTTTTGTGATATCATATATATATTAAGTGCGATACTAATCCTGATTTTTACCCTTGGGGTCGATAGCCTGCATTATCAGCGAGCCGAAGAGCATGACTCCCATGCTCGGGCGGATGCAGTCTATCACGTCCTTTGCGAGATATATGCATCTCCAGTAGTCGAATCCGCGCCCCGCGAGCAGCAGCGCGCAGACGGCGAGAGTGAAGAACAGCTCAAAAATAATGACCGCGCCGAGCAGCATCCTGCGCGAAACGGGATTTATGTAGCTTAAATTTTCTGCTATTTTTTCTTTTATGCCGCGCATATCTTCACCTCCGTTTGTTTGATTCTAACCCGGAGTGCGATTTTTCGCAATGCAAAGATTTTTACTTTTGAGGAAAGGAGAGGAAAACGAATGTCCGTCGGAATATCCACCGCTTGCTTTTATCCCGCGGCGACCGAAGAGGCTCTGCGCTGTGTCGCCGAAGCGGGAGCAAAAGTTACCGAGGTGTTTTTTAACTCGCCGTCGGAATTGGAGCCGGATTTTCTCCGCAGCATTTCGTCTATAGCCTCTGACAGCGGCATACGCATCCGCTCGATACATCCGTTTACCTCGTTCGCCGAGGGGTATATCCTCTTCAGCCAGTATGAACGCCGCTTCGACGATTACAGGGAGTTTTACAAAAAATATTATGCCGCCGCATCTGCGATAGGCGCGAAAATAGTCGTGCTCCACGGCGCAAAGCTGCCGGTGAATATCAGCACCGACGAATACGCCGAGCGTCTTAGCTTGCTCGTCCGCGACGCGCAGGAGCAGGGGATAATTCTCGCCCAGGAAAATGTTGTCCATCATAACGGGCAGACGCCGGAGCTTATGAATGAACTGAAAGCGCGCCTCGGTGCGAATTTTCATATGGTGCTCGACATCAAGCAGGCGTACCTCGCCGGAGTCGACCCGATAGAATTTTTCAGGGAGTTTTCCGATAATATCTGCCACATACATCTGAGTGATCACGACGAAAATCACAAGTGCATGCCGCCGTTTGACGGAAAATTCGATTTCGCCGCCCTCTTTCCGCTCATGAAAGAAACCGGATATTCCGGCGACTGCGTTATCGAGCTCTACCGCTCGGGCTTCGAGCGCATAGATCAGCTGACCGATTCGATGCATATGCTCGAAAGATTATATTGACAACAAGTTTGACTTTGTGCGATAATAAAATATAGAAATTCGGCAAAGGGGCAGTGCGCGTGGAAGCCAAGAAACATATCGATCTTATTGACATACTCAAAGGCGTCGCTATCATCTCGGTGCTTATATGTCATTCGGTGATAGTGTATCCGGTGAATCTTGAGGAAGTTGCGTGGTGCAATATTCTCAAAAGATTTGTGGATTCTTATCAGATGCCGCTGTTCTTTATGATATCCGGCTTTTTGTGTTCGTATAAGGGCAATTACGGCGGATATCTTCTTGCCCGCGTGAAGAGAATACTCGTGCCGTATATCGTCTTCGATGCCGCTGCGCTGCTCCTCAGAGTTGTCGGCGGAAGCCTTGTCAACAGGAGCATGGATATCAAGTCTGCAATTTTTCAGCTCTTCCTGCAGGGAACTTCGGCTGGCGGCTATTGGTTCCTCTACACTCTGTTCGTAATTTCGGTTATCGCGCCGCTTTTCTGGGTTATACTGAAAAAGAACAGACTTCTCGGTCTGCCGATTATAGCGGTCTGCGTTATTGTCTCGGCGCTGTTCGACTTGCCGGAGATATGCTGCCTGAAGAGCGTTGTGTATTATCTTACATATTTTATCATCGGCATGATGCTCAAGGGCTGCGATTTCGGAAAGATAAAAGACAAGCGTATCGTTATCCTGACAGTGAGCGCAGCGGTGTTCTGTCTGTCATTCATTCCGCTGAGAATCTATGCCGACAAAGTGTATTCTGTTGCCGGAATATATATATCCGCGCTTTCGGCTTCGGCTTTCTTCGCCTCGTTCTTCTCTTTGGTGAAAATGCCGAAATTCATAAAGAATCAGCTGATGACGAGCGGAAAATATTCTCTCCAGTACTATCTGCTCAACGCGTTTTTGATAACCGGCTTGCGTTGGTTAATAGTCACAAAAGCCCATATCACGGCTCCCGCGCTAATAGTATTGATAATGTTCGCTGTTAGCTATATTGTGAGTTGCCTTGTATCGAAATATATTCTTGACAGCAATAACTTCTTCAGGTTTTTGTGCGGCCTGAAAGTCCAAAAAAAATAAGTAAGATGGAGTGATAGCTTTGAAGTGTCCGTTCTGTGGTTTTGAAGAGAGCAAGGTCATCGACTCGCGTCCCACCGACGAGGGCGAGAGAATACGCCGCCGCCGCGAATGCATCAGCTGCGGCAAGCGTTTTACGACCTATGAGATAATCGAGACCGTGCCGATAGTTGTCGTCAAAAAGGACAAATCGCGCGAGGTTTTTGACAGAAACAAGCTTTTCAACAGCATGCTCAAGGCGTGCGAAAAGCGTCCGGTCTATATGGAACAGCTCGAAAAGGCAGTCAGCGAGATTGAGGCTGTGCTCCAGAATTCGCTCGACCGCGAGGTGACTACCGTCTATATCGGCGAGCTCGCAATGGAGAAGCTCAAGAGCATCGACGAAGTCGCCTATGTTCGCTTCGCTTCCGTCTACAGGCAGTTCAAGGATATCAATACGTTCATGGATGAGCTCGCAAAACTGCTCAAAGAAAAATAAAAAAGCAAGGATCGCTCCGGCGGTCCTTGAATTTTTATCGCAATATAAATTTTACTTCGACTCCCTTGCGTAAAGGAAGACAGTTCGGCGTAAACCAAGACCGATGAATTGTTTTGCTTTGCTCAAAGTAATATAAGTGCACGGTAGGGGCGGATATCATCCGCCCGCGAAATCTCACAATTTTAGCAGCGCACAACTTGTAGGGTGCAGCGACTTGACGCGGCGCTGCCGGGGTCTCGGGGCGTACACTGAGTTTACTTTTCTTTTGCAGGCGTTTTCTTTTTCAAATAAAAAGAAAATGCCGAAACGCGGGGAATATAAAAATATATTTGCTGTAGGACGCGAAGGTAGAGGGCGGATATCACACCGTTCAACTATTAATGTATATTAAGCCATAATCATGGCGCAAATTTTTTCTTCTCGTTGCCAAAGCTGTGATAAAGTGATAAAATCTAATCAACATATATTAATGGATGGGGTAAAAGTGGAGTTTGTCAAAATAAATCTGAAAAATAACTGTAAGTCGGCGGGAAAGTATCTGCTGACTTTTCTGAAATGGTTCGCTCTCGCCGCAGTCACGGGAGCCGTCGGCGGCGCGGTCGGCGCACTGTTTCATCTGAGCGTCGAATATGTTACCGGCGTGCGCAAGGCTCATTCGTGGATAGTGTTTCTGTTGCCCGTCGGCGGGCTTGTGATAGCCGGTTTGTATAAGCTCTCCGGCAAAAAAGATATCGGCACTAACGAGATACTCGATGCCGTGCGCTCGCCGCAGGGCGTGCCGGTTTTGCTCGCACCGCTGATATTTGTCTCAACTGTTATAACGCACCTCTTCGGCGGCTCCGCCGGACGAGAGGGCGCGGCTCTTCAGCTCGGCGGCAGCATCGCGGGACTGATAGGCAAAATATCCCGCCTCGATGAAAAAGATATGCATATCATGACTATGTGCGGCATGAGCGCCGTGTTCTCCGCGCTTTTCGGAACGCCGATAACCGCCGCCGTTTTTGCCCTCGGTGTTATCAGCGTCGGTGTCATTTATTATGCAGGTCTGCTCCCGTGTGTCGTGTCCGCGTTCGTCGCATATTTTATCTCGACTCTTATGGGCACTGAGCCCGTCGCGTTTACCGTCTCGAATATCCCAGCATTCTCGCTCAAAAGCTGCCTGCTTACCGCTCTGCTCGCCGCGATATGCGCTCTGCTGAGCATCGGATTCTGCCTCGGTCTGCACGGCACGCATAAGCTCTTTGCAAAGCTGTTTAAAAATACTTTTGTCCGCGCAGTCGTCGGTGGATTAATAATCGTCGCGCTGTCTCTTATCTGCCGAAGTGGGGATTACAACGGCGCGGGAATGGATATAGTCGAGCGCGCCATCGGCGGCAATGCGAAACCAGAGGCGTTCCTGCTCAAATTTATCTTCACCGCCGTCACCGTCGGCTCGGGATACAAGGGCGGCGAGATAGTCCCGACTTTCTTCGTCGGCGCGACTTTCGGATGCGTCGTCGGCGGACTTATCGGGCTCGATCCTGGATTTGCCGCGGCGGTCGGACTCGTCTCGCTTTTCTGCGGCGTTGTCAACTGTCCGCTCGCTTCTATATTCCTGAGCATAGAACTCTTCGGCGCGCAGGGTATGCCGCTGTTTGCGCTCGCTGCCGCCGTAAGCTATCTGCTCTCCGGCTATTACGGACTCTACAGCAGCCAGAAAATAGTCTATTCAAAGCTCCGCGCAGAGCTTGTGAATATAAACGCAAAGTAAATTATTGACTTTGTACCCGTTAACTGATAAGCTTATTCTAACCTATCATGGGAGGGAAAATATGGATGCATTAAAAGCAAAAAAAGGATTTATATGTGATATGGATGGTGTCATATATCACGGAGACAGACTGCTTCCGGATGTCAAAGAGTTCGTGGAGTGGCTGTATAAAGAAAACAAGTCGTTCCTGTTCCTGACGAATTCGAGCGAACGCTCGCCGCGTGAGCTTCAGCAGAAGCTTGAGAGAATGGGACTTTATGTTGACGAGAGTCATTTTTATACCAGTGCCCTCGCAACGGCAAAATTTATCAGCAGTCAGAAGCCCGGTTGCTCGGCGTATGTTATCGGCGCGCCAGGACTCGTCAACGCGCTCTACGATCAGGGCATCACGATGAACAGTATCGACCCGGATTATGTCATAGTCGGCGAGACTTCGAGCTATAACTATGAGACGGTCGTCCATGCTTCGAACCTTGTCAGAAACGGCGCGAAGCTCATCGGCACGAATACCGATCTCACGGGTCCAGTCGAGGACGGCATCGTCCCCGCGTGCCGCGCGCTCATATCTCCGATAGAGATGGCGACGGGCAAGAAGGCGTATTTCGTCGGCAAGCCCAATCCGCTCATGATGCGCACGGGACTCAAGATGCTCGGCGTCCATTCGGCGGAGGCAGCTATGATAGGCGACAGAATGGACACGGATGTCATTGCGGGCATCGAAACAGGTCTTGACACAGTCCTCGTCCTTTCGGGAGTCACGAACCTCGAGGATGTCAATCTCTATCCCTACAGACCCACATATATATTCAACGGCGTCGGCGACGTCTTTTCAGAAATATAACAAAATGGAGAGTTAAAATGCATTACGAAAACAACTGGGAATCGCTCAACAGCCGCCATGTGCCGGATTGGTTCGCGGATGCGAAGTTCGGCATATTCATCCACTGGGGTCTCTATTCCGTGCCTGCGTATACCGAAAAAGGGCAGTATGCCGAGTGGTATATGCAGCAGATACGCGACGAGAACAGCGCCGCGCGCAAGTTCCACGACAGGGTGTATGCTCCCGGAACGCAGTATGAGGACTTTGTCAGCGGCTTCAAGGCGGAGCTTTTTGATGCCGACGAGTGGGCGCAGCTCTTTGAAAAGTCCGGCGCAAAGTATATAAACCTCGTCTCGAAGCACCATGACGGCTTCTGCATGTTCAAGAGCGACTATGCGTGGAACTGGAACAGCGTCGATGTCGGCCCCCACAGGGATTTCTGCAGCGAGCTGAAAGCCGCGCTCGAAAAGACGGATGTTAAGTTCGGCGTCTACCATTCGGTTTATGAGTGGTTCCATCCGCTCTATCTCAAGAACCCCGAGGAATATGCCGTAAAGCATCTTATCCCGATGCTCAAGGAGCTTATAACAAAATATGAGCCATGGACTCTGTTCACGGACGGGGAGTGGGATCACCCGAGCTCCGTCTGGCACTCGACCGATTTCCTCCAGTGGCTCTATAACGAATCGCCTGTCAAAGATACGATAGTCCCCAATGACCGCTGGGGCAGGGAGACAAGAGGACGCCTGGGCGGCAATTTCACCACCGAATACGGCATAATCGACAACGGCAGACGCATCGAAGAGGTCGAGCTCGACCGCCCGTTCGAGGAGTGCCGCGGTATCGGCGCATCGTTCGGACTCAACCGCATCGAGGGCGTTGACGAATATCTGAGCAGCAAGGAACTTATCGAAACGCTATGCTCACTCGTCTCAAAGGGCGGCAACTTCCTGCTCAATATCGGCCCCGCCGCGGACGGCACTATCCCTGTTATTATGCAGGAGCGTCTGCTCGATATGGGCAAGTGGCTCAGTGTCAACGGCGACGCTATCTACGGCACGCGCATTTATACCAAAGCGCCGCAGGAGGGTACATATTACACCAGAAAGGGCGACAAGGTCTACGCGATAACGAACGCCTATCCGTTCGGCAGCCTCACGCTCGACAAGGTGGATTACAATCCGGATATAAAGGCGAAGCTTCTGGCGCATGACGCGCCCATAGCCGTCGAAAACGACAACGGCAAAGCAAAGCTCGTATTCCCGCAGATAAACCCCGACGAAATGAAGTGCGGATGGCTCTATGCCTTTGAACTCGACGGAGTGAAGTAAGAGCAATATAATGCAAAACAAAAATCCCGGAACATCAATGGCGACGTTCCGGGATTTCCTATATATTTTTTAGCTGGTTTAGTCTGTAATACTCTGCATTTACTCTGTACTTTCCAAGCTTTTTTGTATGTGAATACAGGATAATAGAAATGTTTTCATTTGCGGTTTGCTTAAGCAAGTGTATTAATAAACCTTTTTAGCGAAATATCAAAGTGTTAGAAGAAGTGTTAGAAAATATATGCTTTCTAATCCTACACAAAAAATAAAAAGCCTTGAAACCGTTAGATTTCAAAGCTTTTTAATTGGTCCGAGTGGCGAGACTTGAACTCACGGCCTCTTGACCCCCAGTCAAGCGCGCTACCAGCTGCGCCACACCCGGAAAGCTCATCAATAATACCACAAGAAAAGCGTTTTGACAAGTCTTTTTCCAAACTTTTTTTTAAAACCCGGCAACTTTTTTATTTTTCTGCGCTCTCTCTTTACTTTTCCGCTTCCTCTATGCTAAAATCTAAAGGACGGAAGGAGAGTCAGATATGGCAAAAATAATCGGAACAAACATACCAAACATCCCGTGGGAGGATAAGCCCGCAGGATTTGAATATCCAGTGTGGCGTTACAGCAGCAATCCCGTTATCACCCGCGACAATCTGCATATGGCGAACAGCATTTTCAATTCCGCTGTTGTGCCTTACGGCTCGGGCTTTGCCGGAGTTTTCAGGGCGGATATCCGCTCGCGCGCCCATAAGCTCGTTGTCGGCTTCAGCAAAGACGCGATAAACTGGGAGCTTGAGAATAAATATATCTTCAACGGCTACGATCCGCGCCTGTGCAAGCTCGACGGAAAATACTATCTCTCGTGGGTCAATCTCACCCCTCACGGCACAACTATCGGTATAGCCTATACCGAGGATTTTAAGAGCTGGACTCAGCTTGAGGATGCCTGCTATCCCGTTGCCCGCAACGGCGTTCTTTTCCCGCGCAAGGTGAACGGCGAGTATCTTCTGCTTATTCGCCCGTGCGACAGGGGACACACCCCTTACGGCGATATATTCATCAGTCAGTCGAAAGACCTCACTTATTGGGGTAAGCATCGCTTTGTTATGAGCCCGGTCGAGAACTGGGAAGCTACAAAAGTCGGAGCGGGTCCGACTCCTATTGAAACCGACGAGGGCTGGCTCATGTTCTATCACGGCGTGCTCACGAGCTGCAATGGCTTCACCTACAGCATGGGCGCCGCCATCCTCGATAAAGATGAGCCGTGGAAAGTGCTCCACCGTGCGGATAGCTTCCTGTTAGCTCCCCATGAGCTCTATGAATGCGTCGGCGATGTGCCGAATGTCGTGTTCCCGTGCGCCGCGCTCGCGGATGCCGAGACCGGCAGAATAGCTATCTATTACGGAGCCGCCGATACTTCGGTTGCCCTCGCGTTCACAACTGTTGATGAAACTGTGAAGTACATCAAGGATAACGACATTATAAAATAAAAATGCAGCCGTGGGATGATTCTCACGGCTGTTTCATTCCTTTCCCGAGCCTTTCGAGCGCGCGCTTTTCTATCCTGCTGACATAGGAGCGGGAGATGTTCATCATCGATGCTATCTCTCGCTGAGTCAGCGGCTCGTTGCCGTCGAGCCCGTAGCGCATGACGATTATCGCCTTTTCGCGCGGGTCGGGTATGCCGATGACGAGCCCGCGCAGCTTCTCGCTCTTTATCTTCAAATCAAGAGCGTCTGCGATGCAGTCCGGCGTGCAGATAATATCCATTAGCGTGAGCGGGTTTCCCTCGCTGTCGCTGTCGATCGGGTCTTCGAGCGAGATGTCGTGCGCGCTCTTTTTCATCGAGCGAAAGTGCATCAGTATCTCATTTTCAACGCATTTCGCGGCGTATGTCGCAAGGCGCGTGCCCTTGTCGGGCTTGAACGAGTCTATAGCCTTTATCAGCCCGACCGTGCCTATCGAAATAAGATCGTCCTGATCCGAATATGCGGCGTAGTATTTTTTGACTATGTGCGCCACGAGCCGCAGGTTGTGCTCAATGAGTTCGCTGCGCGCCGATTTGTCGCCTGCGTGCATTTTTGCAAGAGCTTCGCGCTCCTGCGCCGCACTCAGCGGCGGGGCAAATGAGCCCGGCTGGCTCAGATGCAGGATAAAAAAGAGAAATCCGTTTGAAAATAACTGCAAAAACCAACCGAACACAGCACCGCCTCCCGTAGAATATCTATATTCGCGGTTTGCCGGAGTTTGCAAGTCCGGGCTTTTTTTGTAAATTCACTTGAAACTTCGGGACGGCTATAATATAATAATCTGTAGAAAAAGCGGGAACGGAGGTGCTCTCGTGTCGGATATCAAACTCGGCGCGCAGCTCTATACTTTACGCGATTACATACAGAATTATGAAGATTCTGAAAAGACTTTTGCCTATCTTGATTCTATCGGCATCAACACGATTCAGATTTCCGCTATCGGACCTATCGAGCCGGAGAAGGTCGCATATCTTGTTGATAAGTACAGTATGGATGTCTGCGTCACGCACACTTCGTTCGACCGCATGCTCAGCGATACCGAAGCCGTTGTCAGGGAGCATAAAATGATCCACTGCGACACGCTCGGAGTCGGCTGTATGCCGGGGGAGTACAGCGGCAGCGAAGAGGGCGTGCGCGAGTTTATAAAGCTCACGGGCGAGCTCGCAAAAAAGCTTCGCGATATGGGAATGCACTTTGCCTATCATAACCACGCCTTTGAGTTCAAGAAATATAACGGCAGGCGCGTTATAGATATGCTTATTGACGACACCGACCCCGAGCTGTTCGGCTTTATAATGGACACATATTGGGTTCAGTACGGTGGCGGCGATCCTGCGGATTTCATAAAGCGCCTCAGCGGCAGAATGAAGGTCTGCCACTTCAAGGATTATAAAATCAACAGCGAGAACAAGCCCGATTTTGCCGAAGTAGGCACGGGCAACCTCAATCTCGATGAGTGCTACCGCGCATGCAGGGATTCTGGTGTCGGATATATCGTTATCGAGCAGGACACCTGCGATATTGACCCGCGCGAGTCGATGGCGATAAGCTACAAGAACCTTGTTGATATAGCAAAGAGAAACAGCTGATTTTTGGGAAGGGATGACAGAAGTGGAAGGAAAGATGAAGCTCCCCGTGGTTGATAGGGGATACGATATTGCGGCAACGGATGCGTATATCTCGATGCTGCAGGAGGAATATAATAAAATTTACGCCTGGGGCTCGGAACTTGAAAAGCATGCCGAAGCTCCTGCGGGCGAAGCGGCTTCGAGCGAAGAGATAGAAGCACTCAGAACGCAGAACCGCAGTTTATATAACAACTGCGTGGCGTTTGCAAAGCATATAAAACGCCTCGAAAAGCTCAGAGACGATCAGGGCAGATATATGGTTGACGAGCTCAACGCCGCAGAGAGCAGAAAGAAAGCTCTCGAAAAGGAGATATCCGACCTTGAGGCTCAGAAGAGCCTGCTCGAAGTGAGCAATGAGTCGGCTCGCGGCCAGTCGGATGCAATAGTCACCGCCGCGCGTAGTCAGGCACAGAAGACAGTTACCGAAGCGCAGGAGCAGGCGAACGCAATAGTCGCCGAGGCGCAGAAGAAAGCCGAAACTATCCTGCGCGAGCGTATCGGCAGAATGTCCGCCGTGTGCGCCCAGCTTAACGATATGTTTGATAAGGGCGAATAAATATCGGCAATAAAAATAGAATGCGGCTGTTCATCATGAGGCTCAGTGCCTGCGTGATGATAACAGCCGCTTTTGTTTTTGCTACCCTGTAAAATCTTCTATCAGCTTTTGAAGTGCTTCGTCGCCCTCGACCGTTATTCCCTTGTAGACGCGCTCGGCTTCGCCGCGGGGCAGGGAAGATGTGAAAACATCGAACACCTCCTGCGGCTCGTCCTCGCCGTAGACGAACACCGCTATCCTGCCGTTGTAGTCGCGCATGATGTATTTTTCGCTCCCGTCCGGTGCGGTGCTTTCGATTATAGCCGAGACGGTCAGAAACGCCGCGGCGCAGAACGCGAGGGCAACGGCGATGCTTTTTATCGTGGTTTTCATCTTTCCTTTTCCTTTCCGCAGGCTTACTTTTTCTGCTTTCGTGGTGATTTTTGCCCCTTTCGGGCGTTTTTATACGCTGTTTTATACACTACTATTGTTTTGATTTTACAAAATAATGAGAATATTTGGATTTAGGCTAAACTTTTTGCAAAAAGTATGCTATAATTTTTAACTGGATTGTAATGTGAAGGAGGCGCACGGATGGCAAACAGCTCCGCAAACGCATCGAAAAAGATGGGAACAGCCAAAACATCTTCAAAAAAGAAGAATAAAAAGCCGAATAAAAAAGCCGGCAGGATAGCTCTGCTGGTCATACTCTGTGTGCTCGTCGTCGGTATGCTCACCACGGCGATAATCGGAGGTTATGTTTTCTTCAATATCGTGTCTTTTGCCCACGGCGAGATCGCGATAAATCTCGACGACTACAAGGCGAATCAGAACCAGACCTCGTTCGTCTATGCCTATAACAGCAACAACGAGCTCGTTGAAATGGCTCAGCTCCACGGCGAGGAGAACAGAATATGGGTCGATTTCGACAAGATGCCGGAAAATCTAAGAAACGCTTTCGTCTGCCTTGAGGACAAGCGTTTTGAGAAGCATCACGGCGTCGATTGGCTGCGCACTTTCGGCGCGGCAACAGGACTTTCAACCGGCGGCGGTTCGACAATAACCCAGCAGCTCGTCAAGAACGTGACCAACGACAAGGAGGTCACGGTCGTTCGAAAGTTCAAGGAGATAGAGCGCGCTCTGAACCTTGAGCAGCACTACAGCAAGGACGCTATCCTTGAAGCTTATCTCAACACCCTTTATCTCGGCAACGGCTGCTACGGCGTCCAGACCGCGAGCGAGACTTATTTCGGCAAGGATGTCAGCGAGCTGAACCTCGCCGAGTGTGCGACCCTTGCGGTCATAACAAAAGCACCGACGAAGTATAACCCTCTGCTCAACCCCGAGGCGAACAAAACGCGTCAGGAACTCTGTCTCAAATATATGCTCGAAGAAAAGGCGATAAGCAAAGAGGAATACGAAGAGGCGGTGAATTATAAGCTCGTCTTTACAAACAGCGAGGGCTATGTCCCGAAGCCGGGCAAGACCAAGACCACTACCGAGGACAAGAACACCGAGAAAGAATATCAGGATTTCTATGTCGATTATGTCATCAAGACCGTCTGCAAGGATCTGATGAGCAAATACGGCTACACCTACCGCCAGGCGATGGAGAAGATAAATTACGGCGGACTCAAGATATATTCTGCCGCAAACCCCGATGTTCAGAAGGTTCTCAATACCGTATATTCAAACAGAATCGCTTTCGATAAGGAGGCTGACACCGCCGAGCATCCCGCCGCTCAGTCCGCGGCAACCGTCATGGACTATGAGGGCAGAATCGTCGGCATAGTCGGACAGGCGGGCGAAAAGAACGGCAACCTCTGCCTCAACAGAGCGTCCGAGTCCCCGAGACAGCCCGGTTCGTCCATAAAGCCCCTTTCGACCTATTCTCTCGCGCTCGAGAAGAACTATGTCAACTGGTCGAGCATGATCCTCGACTACTCGATCTATCAAAACGGCAAGCTCTGGCCGCAGAATGCGGACGGCACAAACGGAAGCAAGAAAGAGATAACCGTCCAGTATGCTATCCAGAAGTCGTTCAATACCGTGCCCGTCAGAATAATTACGGAGATGCTCGGAGTCAACGAGGCCTATAACTTCATGAAAAAGACGTTCCATCTGACAACTCTTGATGATTCTGCGGATGCGAATATCGCGCCCCTTGCAACCGGCGCTCTGACAAACGGCGTCACTACTGTCGAAATGGCGGCGGCATATGCTGTGTTCGGCAACAACGGCTATTACTACGAGCCCTATTGCTATTATAAAGTCACAAATGCCACGGGTACGGAAGTCCTGCTCGAAACGAAGTCCGAGCCCGAGAGAGTTCTCAGCGAGGATACCGCAGAGGTCATGCGCGAACTGCTCAAGACCGTCCCGGCAAGAGATTTCCGCAAGAGCAAGAATCTCGGCAAGTTCGAGCTGATGAGCAAGACCGGTACCACGAGTGACACCAAGGACAGCTGGATAGCCGGCGGCACGCCTTACTATGTCTGCGCAGTCTGGCTCGGCTACGATAAGCCCAAGGTCATTCCGTTCAGATACAGTGCTTCCGGACGAGTCTATATCGAACTGCTCGACCGCATCCACGCGAACCTGCCCGTCAAGGAGTTCCCCAAGACCGGCAAGGTCGAGGAGAAGGACTACTGCAAGAAGACCGGACTTCTCGCTTCGCCCTCGTGCAAGGAGACCGCAAAGGGATATTATAAGAAGTCCGCAATGCCCGCCGAGTGTACCGCATGCGGCGGCGGATCCGTCAGCGAGGTCGTCAGCGGAGTCGGCGAGGCGGTCAGCAATATTATCAATTCCATCCTTCCGACAAGCCCGCGTTCGGACGATTAAACTCAACCTGCGGCGAAAAAATATATAAACGGCCGCACCCGATAACGGTGCGGCTAATTTTTTAATTAAGAGGTATTTTATGATAATCCTGTCGGTAGATTACGGAGATACGCGAACGGGCATAGCCGTCTGTGACAAGACTGAATTTCTGGCGTCTCCCGTGACCGTTATAACAGAAAAAGAATCCGAGCCGCTGATTGAAAAAATAACAGAGATAGCCAAAGAGAAAAAGGCGGAGCTGATAGTTGTCGGTCTGCCCGTCAATATGGACGGCACCCACGGCGAACGCGCTCAGCGCTGCGAGGATTTCGCGGCGGCTCTGACCGAGTTCTCGGGCATAGAGACCGTGATGCGCGACGAACGCCTGACAACGGTTTCGGCGCATAATGCCCTGAATGTCACGAACACGCGCGGCAAGAAGCGCAAGGCTGTCGTCGATGCCGTCAGCGCCGTGATGATTCTCCAGGATTATCTCGACTATCGGCGCATCAATCACCTTTCCTGAACAGCTCTTTTATGCCCATGAGCAGCAGAAATCCGCCGAATATTTTCCCGGGAATATTGCTGTTCATGTGCGATACCGCGAGACTGCCGAGCAAAACTCCCGGCAGACCGCCTGCGGCAAAGAGCAGAACGCTTTTCCAGTCGATGAGCTTTTTGAATGAATAAACTATGCTCGAGAGCACCGCGCAGGGGATGAAAAACAATAGATTTATGCCCTGTGCCTTGAGCTGCGGCATGCCGAGCGCGAACACGAGATAGAGCACAAGCACTCCGCCTCCGCCGAGTCCGAGACTGCCGGCGAGACCCGAGAAAAAAGCTGCCAGTATAGTCTTCATCGCATCAGCATCCTCACTCCCGCCCAGAGCATGAAAAGGGCAAAAATCTTGCCGAGTATTTTCGTCGGTATCTTCGGCAGAATGAAAGAACCGAGAACGCTTCCTATAAGCCCCGCCGGGAGATAGGGGAGCGCGTCGCCGAAGGTGACTTTCCCTGTGTAAATATATATCCCCGCGCTCGCCGCGGTCAGCAGCATAATGAGTGCCACCGCGTTTGCCTGCGCCCTGTTTTGCTCCATTCCGCTTTTTCTGAGCATCGGCACAGCAATCATCCCGCCGCCGGCTCCGAGCGCGGAGTTGACCGTCCCGATGGCAAGACCGCCGATAATCTTTGTTATTCCTTTCATTTTCTCAGCTCCTTTTTCCTATTTTGCCCGCCGCTGTTCTAATAATGCCGCGACTCTCCGCATATTCTTTTGTGGGGGTGTCGGTATGGTGATAAATTTCAAAAAGCGTTCAAGACTCGTCGCTCTCGGTATCGCGGCGGCTGTTGTAATAATGATTATATGCTTCGTGATGATATCCTCGCGCGGCTCCGGATATGCGCGCAGGGCCTCTTCAAATGCGCTCCGCACAGTGACTGTTATCGTTGATGCAGGTCACGGCGGCATGGACGGCGGCGCGACTGCGGCGGACGGAACGGTCGAAAAAGATATAAATCTGTCCATAGCCCTGAAGCTGCGCGATATGCTCGATACAGCGGGCTACAATGTCATCATGACCCGCGAAACGGACGACGATATAGCCGACGACTCCGCAAAAACCGTGCGTCAGCAAAAAGTCTCGGATATAAAAAACAGAATGAAAATCATCGAACAGACGCCCGACGCCCTGTTCGTGAGCATACATCAGAACCACTACGGCGGCCCGTCATACAGCGGCGCGCAGGTGTTCTATTCCAAAAACAATCCGGAGAGCGAGAAGCTGGCAAAGGCGATTCAACAGGATATCCGCTCGCTTATCCAGCCTCAGAATCAGCGCGCCGTCAAGCGCACGGGCACTGAGATATATCTGCTCTATCATGCACAGTCTCCGGCGGTTATGGTCGAGTGCGGCTTTCTCTCGAACGCCGCCGAGACGCTGAAACTAAAAGACGATAATTATCAGAACGCCATGGCTTTTTCAGTCATGTGCGGTATAACAGACTATTTAAAACAAGACGAAAAACTGACGGAGGTAACATAAAATGGCAGGCAAGGCAAAATCGGTCTATATCTGTTCCGAATGCGGCTATGAAAGCCCGAAATGGTTCGGCTGCTGCCCGGGCTGCGGCGAGTGGAACACCATGAACGAGGAGATAAAAGCGCCCGCCGCCCCGGCGTCCAAGAGCGGCACGAGCGCGCGCAGCGTCAGGACATATGCTCTCAGCGAGATAACCGCCGATGAGGAGATACGCTATCAGACGGGACTCACCGAGCTCGACCGCGTCCTCGGCGGCGGAATAGTCAAAGGTTCGCTGGTGCTCCTGAGCGGCGACCCCGGCATAGGCAAATCGACGATTCTTCTTCAGATATGCCAGTATATCGGCAAGGATCTCGATATTCTCTATGTCTCGGGCGAGGAGTCGGTCTATCAGATAAAGCTCCGCGCGGACAGGCTCGGGGTCACGAGCCCGACCCTCACTCTCATGAGCCAGACCGATGTTCAGGCTATATGTGAGTATATAAATATCAACAAGCCCGGGCTCGTTATTATCGACTCCATACAGACTATGGTCATAAGTGACCTCAGCTCCTCTGCGGGCAGCGTCACGCAGGTGCGCGAATCGACTTCGATGTTCATGCGCACCGCGAAGAACAGCAATATTCCGATTATAGTCGTCGGTCATGTCAACAAGGACGGCAACATCGCGGGACCCAAGGTGCTCGAACATATCGTTGATGCGGTGCTCTATTTCGAGGGCGACCGCAATATGTCTTACAGAATCCTCCGCGCCGTCAAGAACCGCTACGGCTCGACGAATGAGATAGGCGTTTTCGAGATGCTCGACAGCGGACTTTCTCAGGTTGAGAATCCGTCACTTATGCTAATTTCAGGCAGACCGAAGAACACTTCGGGCACCTGTATCGCCTGCGCTATGGAGGGCACCCGCCCGATACTCGCCGAGGTTCAGGCTCTTGTCAGCGCGTCGAGCTTCGGCAATCCCCGCCGTATGGCGACCGGCTTTGATTACAGCCGCATGGCTATGCTCTTAGCCGTCCTCGAAAAGCGGGCGGGCTATTTCTTCGGCAATATGGATGCATATATAAATGTCATCGGCGGACTCAAGCTTGATGAACCCGCGACCGACCTCTCCGTTGCGCTTGCACTTATTTCGAGCCTCAAGGATGTCCCGATAAGAGACGATGTGCTCGCTTTCGGCGAGATAGGTCTCGGCGGCGAGATTCGCTCCGTCAACCACTGCGAACAGCGCATAAAAGAGGCGGCTCGGCTCGGCTTCAAGACCTGCATTATCCCGCGCCATAATTTCAAATCCGTGCCGGACAAGCTCAAAAAGGAGATAGAGGTCATCGGCGTCAAGAATGTCTATGAGGCGTTCGCGAACTGCGTTGACTGATGAATTTTATGACCCCTATAGAATCGCCGAACTTGCCGAAGAGGGGAACCACCCTCGCCGCGGTAAGCGTCGGCGCAGTGAAAGCAAAAGAATATCTTCGCTCGCGCGGTATCAGTGTTTTTGATATCCTGCCGTGCGCCGCGATAACCGACGGCACAGCCGCCCACGCCGATTTGCATTTGTTGCATCTCGGCGGGCGAAAAATTATACTTAGCCGCGAACAGCGTGAAAATATAGAAAAGCTCACTGAACTTGGCTTCAATGTGCAGGTTCTTGACACTCCGCTCGGCGATAAATATCCCGCCGATGTGCCGCTCAATGCCGTGCTTTTCGGCAATTATGCGATACTCAATCCCAAAACCGTCTGCAAAAACATCGACTTTTCCGGGCGTAGTTTAATACCCGTGCGCCAGGGCTACACAAAATGCTCGGTAGTGCCGGTGACTGAAAGCGCGATAATTACCGATGATGTGTCAATAGCCTCGGCGGCCGAAAAAAACGGACTTGCCGTCCTGCTCGTCTCAAAGGGCGATGTCATTCTGCCCGGGCGCGAATATGGTTTTATCGGCGGCTGCTGCGGGCTCATTGCGCCCGATACAATGCTCTTCAACGGCTCGCTCGCATCTCATAAGGACAGCGAAAAAATCAGAGCCTTTCTCTCTTCATTCGGCGTGCGTGCGGAGGAGGCGGGGGACTTTCAATTAACCGATATCGGCTCAATACTTCCGCTCGCAGAGAGATAAACCGGAAATCTTTTTGAAAATTATATTTTATTCCAAAATCCGATTTTTATTATTTGCCTTTGTGCTATCATATTTCGGAAAACTTCAGTGGAGTGATAACAACGAAAAAAGGACAGCTTAAAGGCGGCATCTTTCTCATTCTCGCCGCTGTTATATGGGGACTGTCGTTTGTGGCTCAGAGCGAGGGACTTGAAGTAATCGGAACTCTGACCTTTAACGGCATAAGAATGATTATGGGCGGCACGGTGCTCCTGCCGGTCATTGCAATAATGTCGGGAGTTCAAAAATCAAAAAACAAAAAGCTCGGCTCGGCCGAACAGAAAACGCCCGAAGAGGAGAAAAAAGACAGAAAAAGTCTCATTGTCGGCGGGCTTGTCTGCGGAACGGTTCTCTGCGTGTCGAGCAATCTTCAGCAGGCGGCGTTCGGCTATACAACGGTCGGCAAGGTCGGCTTCATAACCGCGCTCTATATGCTCCTGGTGCCGATAATCAGCCTCGTTTTCTTCAAAAAGCGCGTCAGTCTTCCTGTGTGGATAGGCGTCGGGCTCGGCGTTGTCGGACTCTATCTGCTGTGTGCGGGCGGCAAGGCGACTTTCGGCAAGGGCGAATTGCTCGCTCTCGCGTGTTCGGTCGGCTTTGCGATACATATTCTTGTTATTGACAAATATTCGGCGATAGTCGACGGAGTCAAGCTCTCGTGCGCGCAGTTCTTTGTCTCGGGTATAATTTCCGTCGTTCTTATGTTTATCTTTGAAAAGCCGAGTATCTATGCCATAATGAGCGCAGCGCCCTATCTGCTCTACACAGGTATTTTGTCCTGCGGAGTGGCGTTCACTTTCCAGACCCTCGGCCAGCGCGATTCAGACCCAACGGTCGCTTCGCTCCTGTTGTGCCTCGAATCGGTGTTCGCTGTCATATTCGCGTGGGTGCTGATAGATCAAAAAATGTCCGTAAGGGAGCTCAGCGGCTGCATCATCATGTTCGTCGCAATAGTCCTCGCCCAGCTTCCCGCAGATGTGTTCAAGAAAAAGCAAAGGGCGTAACAAATCATAATTTTTATCCGACAGACCGTGTTATTGCATGGTCTGTCTTTTTCTATACCCATTGATATCATTGACAAAAAGCCAATATATGGTGTATAATTAAATATGTATGATACAAAATAATGCGTAGCATTTGATTTACGGGGGACAGCTAAATGGCGAATAAGGCAACCTACAATCAGGAGAGCATAGAGGTGCTCAAGGGCGCCGACCGCGTGCGCAAAAGACCTGCGGTCATCTTCGGCTCCGACGGCATAGAGGGCTGCGAGCACTCTGTGTTCGAGATTATCTCGAACTCTGTTGACGAGGCGCGTGAGGGCTTCGGTAATACAATAACCGTTACCCGATTTGAGGACAAGTCCGTTGAAGTTCAGGATCAGGGACGCGGAATACCCGTTGAGTATAACCAGAAAGAAAAGGAATATAACTGGAAGCTGACTTTCTGCGAGCTGTATGCCGGCGGCAAGTATAAGACAAACGACGGCGGCAGCTATCAGTATTCTCTCGGCACAAACGGACTCGGTCTTTGCGCCACCCAGTATGCCTCGGAATATATGGAGGCGGAAATACATTCAAACGGCTTTTGCTATCATCTGAATTTCAAGGGCGGCAAGCCCGTAGGTGATATGATAAAGGAGCCGTATAATAAAAAAGACACCGGCACGCGCATAAAGTGGCGCCCGGATCTCAAAGTTTTCACCGATATCAACATACCACTCGAGTATTTTCAGGATATGATGCGCCGCCAGGCGATAGTCAACGCGGGCGTCAAATTCGTGCTCAAAAATCAGAACGGCTCAAAGTTCGATACTTTTGAATATTTCTACGAAAACGGTATCGCCGACCATGTCCGCGAGGTCGTCGGCTCAAACGGACTTTCTTCCATTTGCACATGGAGCGGCGAGCGCGTCGGCCGCGACAGAGCGGATCAGCCCGACTATACTCTGAAAATAAACGCCGCGCTCTGCTTCTCGAACAAAGTTCAGCTCAAGGAGTTCTATCACAACTCGAGCTACCTTGAACACGGCGGCGCACCGGATAAAGCTGTACGCTCCGCTTTCGTGTCGCAGATAGACGCTTATATAAAAAAGAGCGGAAAATATCTCAAATCCGATTCAAAGATAAATTTTCAGGATATTGAAGACTGCCTTGTGCTTGTCATCTCGTCGTTCTCGACCATAGCTTCATATGAGAACCAGACGAAAAAAGCTATCACGAACAAGTTCATTCAGGAGGCAATGACCGAGTTCTTCAAGCATCAGCTCGAGGTGTATTTCATCGAAAACAAGCTCGATGCGGACAAGATATGCGATCAGGTGCTCGTCAATATGCGCGCGCGTGTCCGTGCTGAGACGACGAAGCTCAATATAAAAGGCAAGCTCCAGTCGAGCAACGATATGGGCAGCCGAGTGCAGAAATTCGTTGACTGCCGCAGCAAGGATGTCTCCGAGCGCGAGCTGTTCATAGTGGAGGGCGACTCGGCTCTCGGCGCCTGTAAGCAGGCGCGCGACTCGTCTTTCCAGGCGATAATCCCCGTGCGCGGAAAGATACTCAACTGCCTCAAGGCGGAATATAACAAAATATTTGCAAACGATATCATAACCGACCTCATAAAGGTTCTCGGCTGCGGAGTCGAGGTCAAGTCGAAGTCGATGAAAGATATGGTCGCATTCAATATCGACCAGCTGCGCTGGAGCAAGGTCATAATCTGCACCGATGCCGACGTTGACGGATTCCAGATACGCACGCTTATCCTCGCGATGATCTATCGCCTCATGCCCACGCTTATTGAAAAGGGCAAGGTGTATATCGCGGAGTCGCCGCTCTATGAGATAAACTCAAAGGACGAGACATGGTTTGCCTATAACGAGCAGGAGAAGCAGGATATCCTTTCCCAGCTTGAAAACAGCAAGTTCACCATCCAGCGCTCGAAAGGACTCGGTGAAAACGATGCGGACATGATGTCGCTGACGACGATGAATCCCGCGACCCGCCGCCTTATCCGCGTCGACCCGACCGACGCCCAGAAAACTGCCGAGATATTTGATCTCTGGCTCGGCGACAATCTCGCCGGCAGAAAAGAGCATATCGCACGCGACGGCGCGGCATATATCGACATGGCGGATGTTTCGTAACAGCTTAACTATTGAAAGGATTTTGATATAAATGGCGGGAAAAAGAGGCAAAAAAGAACCCCCGAAAAATGAAATCGATCCGCTCAAGAGCGGAGTTCATATCATCGGCGCGGGCGAAGTTGTCGAACAGCCGATAACCGATACCATTGAAACGAACTATTTCCCTTATGCGATGAGCGTCATTATGTCGCGCGCCATCCCGGAGATAGACGGCTTCAAGCCCTCTCACAGAAAGATACTCTATACCATGTACAAAATGGGTCTGCTCACCGGTGCGCGCTCAAAGTCGGCTAATATCGTCGGACGCACCATGCAGCTGAACCCCCACGGCGACGCCGCCATATACGAGACTATGGTCAGGCTCTCACGCGGCTATGAAGCTCTGCTGCACCCGTATGTCGATTCAAAGGGTAACTTCGGTAAGGCGTATTCGCGCGATATGATGTGGGCAGCTTCGAGATACACTGAGGCGAAGCTCGACCCCATAAGCGCCGAGCTTTTCAAGGATATCGACAAGGACACCGTCGATTTTGTCGATAACTACGACAGCACCATGAAAGAGCCGACCCTTCTGCCGGTCACTTTCCCGAGCGTGCTCGTCAATAATAACACCGGTATAGCCGTCGGCATGGCGAGCTCCATATGCTCCTTTAACCTCGAAGAGGTCTGCCGCACGACTATCGAGCTTATCAGAAACCCCGACCACTGCGTTGCGGATACCCTCAAAGCACCCGACTTTGCGGGCGGCGCGAAGATACTCTATGACCGCGCGAAGATCGAGGAGATTTACCGCACAGGCCGCGGCTCGTTCAAGCTCTACGCCAAATATACTTATGACAAGTCGAACAACTGTATTGATATAACGGAGATCCCAATGACCTCGACCGCGACGAGCGAGTCTATAATAGAGAAAGTTATCGACAGAGTCAAGGCGGGCGCGATAAGAGAAATAAGCGATATCCGCGACGAGACGGACAAGAGCGGTCTTAAAATAACCATAGACTTAAAGAGGGGAACAGACCCCGACAAGCTCATGCAGAAGCTCTACAGGCTCACTCCGCTCTCGGATTCGTTCGCCTGCAACTTCAATGTCCTGATTGCCGGTTCGCCCCGCGTCATGGGCGTCAAAGAGCTGCTCAACGAGTGGATTGCGTTCCGCATGGAGTGCGTCAGACGCAGAACCTATTTCGACCTCAAAAAGGCGAAGGACAAGCTGCATCTGCTGCGCGGACTTGAAAAAATCCTCCTCGATATCGACAAGGCGATAAAAATCGTCAGAAATACCGAAGAGGAGGCGGAGGTCGTCCCGAACCTCATGATAGGCTTCGGAATCGACCGCATCCAGGCGGAGTATGTCGCGGAGATAAAGCTTCGTCATTTGAACCGCGAATATATCTTAAAGCGCACGCAGGATATCGAAGATCTTGAAAAACTCATTGCCGATCTTGAGGATATCCTTGCAAAGCGCGGCAGAGTCGGCGCGATAATTATCAGCGAGCTTGAGGAAGTTATCAAGAAATACGGCAAGCCGAGAAAGACGGAAATTATCTACGCCTCCGATATCGCAGAGGAGGAAGAGGAGGAGCAGATACCCGATTATCCCGTGACGCTCTTCTTCTCGAAGCAGGGCTATTTCAAGAAGATAACCCCGCAGTCCCTGCGCATGAGCAGCGAGCAGAAGTTCAAGGAGGGCGATGAACTCGCCCAGACTGTGGTCACGGATAACGCGAAAGAGCTTCTCTTCTTCACGAACCGCTGCCAGGTCTACAAGGCTCGCGTCAACGACTTCAAGGAGACAAAGGCGAGCGCACTCGGCGATTATGTGGCGAGCACGCTCGGCATGGACGAGGGCGAGACGGCGGTCTATATGGTCGTGACCTCGGACTATTCGGGTCATATGCTCTTCTTCTTTGAAAACGGAAAGGCGGCGAAGGTCGAGCTTTCCGCCTATCAGACGAAGACGAACCGCAAGAAGCTCATAAAGGCTTATTCCGACAAATCGCCCGTCGCTGCGATGCTCCATATAGAGAGCGATGTCGAGCTTGTTATAATCTCTTCCGCGGGCAGACACCTTTTGATAAACACCGGCGCAATCTCGCCCAAGACTACCAAGGACACTCAGGGAGTCGGCGTTATGAGCCTCAAGAAGGGCCAGAAAGTTATGACCGTCCGCGCGTATAAAGAAGGGGAGTTCGCCAAGGCGTACAGATATAAGACAAAGAACCTGCCCGCCGCCGGAGCGCTGCTGAGCGCGGAGGACAAAGGCGAGCAGCTTGAGCTCGGAATATAAAAAAGACCGTCTGCAAGGCTTCCCCGCAAAACGGTCGGCGGGAAAAGCCCTGCAAACGCATTGACTTCGGACTCTTGCCGCTGAGAGTAGTTTGCTCAGCCGCGCGCCGATAATACATCTTTCGGAAGGAAAATTTCTCCGTTCGGCAAAAGTTTTTGTAAAAACTATTGAAATGTGTCAAAGTATATGCTAAAATATCTTAGCAATTTGTGTTTGGAGGTTAACTTCATGGCAGTACATGAGATTATATTGGGCATAGTCCTCATTCTTCTTTCGGTCGCTATTATTGTTCTTGTCCTTCTTCAGGAGGGCAAGTCCGCCGGCCTTTCCGGCGCTATCGCAGGCGGCGCAGAGACTTTCTTCGGCAAGAACAAGAGCAGGACTATGGAGTCTAAGCTTGTGCTTATCACGAAGATCATTGCTATCTCTTTCTTCGTTCTCGCACTCGTTGCAACCCTGCTTCTTCTCTTCCTTTAATACAGGCCAAGTAATATCTAAAAGCTGAACTTATGCGATCCTTCGGGGTCGCATTTTTTCATGTGTAAATATAAAAACGGCCCCGGGCTTCACAGATTTTCCGTGAAGCCCGGGGCTATGTGTGTTTAAGGGAGTTTTTATATTTAACCGAGATTCAGCTCGACGCGCCCTTTCGGGATATACATTATCGTTCTGCAGCCGTTGGCACGTCTGAACTCGGCAACATATCCGCCCGTGAGGTCGAATCTGTAGCCGTAGGCGTTTTCGGCGAGTGCGTTTATCGTTGCGCCGTCGGTGAATTCCCTTGAATTTTTCGGCATGTAGTCGCCGCTCGTGTATGTGCTTATCTGTTCTCCGGTCTCGCGGTCGGTTTCCGGCTTTGATTTGCCGTTGTCCCAGAAAGCGTTGAATATCAGCGTGGTGTATTCAAGTGCGTCGACGGTGAGCTTGCCTATGTCCGCCACTCTGACGGCGACTATAGGCGATTCGTCAACGAGCAGGTCATAGAGCCCGTGGGCTTTCAGATATTCGACGGTGTTCGTCATTTCCTCGGTTATCGGAATAACGGACTTGAACTTGCCGAAATCTCCGTATTCCGAGCCGTTGGTCATCATCTCGCCGTAGTTTCCGGCTTTCCAAGCGTTGCGAACGTCGTCTGCCGGCGTGTCAATATCATCAATATCGGGGACTTCCGCCTGAGCTTGGGTCGCCGTCACGGTTTTGACTCCGTCCGACGCTATGTCGCGGTACAGGGCCGCCGCGCCGAGCCATTTCGAGTCGGAGCAGAGAATTCTGTCTGCGCCGAGAGAGGTTATGTCCTCATATATCGCGCGGGCGAGTCCGCGTGTAAATTTTTGGTCAACGACGGTCTTTTTGTCCATCTGTCTCGAGAAGAGAACGGGGAATACTTTTTCGCTGTCTATGTTCAGCAGCTCGTTTTTGATTTTGTTGTTCCAGTTCTCGGTGTTCTCTATTGAATAGAGCGAGAGATAGTCGCCGAGCCCGACTGTCTGATATTCTCTTATTATCTCGCGCCCGTTCTTGAGCTTGTATTTTATAATAACAGTGCTGCGCACGGCTCTTTCGGAATAATCCTCGCTGCTTGAAACAACCTTTCTGCCCGAGGCGATGAGCCTTTTGTGCAGCTCGCGCACGGCGTTAATGTCGCTTTCGCTTTTGAATCCGTCGATAATTATACGTCTTTCGTCGGCGTTGCTGCGATAGTAGCAGCCGCTGTTTATGCCAACCGGGTTTCCGTCCTCGTCGAAGGCGAGATAGTAGCCGGAGTTTGTATTGAATTTGAGCTCGTCTGCTCTTGTGCGGTAGCTTCCGAGAAGTATGTCCGGAGCGGATACCGATGCGCTCTCGATGCTGTCGGTATCAGGCACGCGGCTGCTGTAACCGAAGAATCCGGTGTAGAGCGAGAGCATAACGGCGACCGTGAGAGCCACATGGACAAGCCCGTATTTCCAATCCTTTTTGAGTGCCTTGAAGCTGAGGTTGAGCATAATATCGAAAACGACGAATATAACGGCGCTCAAAAGTACGGTTATTATGCCCGTTATAAGATATTGCTTGTCAGTGATTTGCGAAAAATAAAAATTAACGGCGACGATAGTCGAGCCTGCGGAAACAGAGAGCATGGCGGTCAGCAAAAAGTTTAAAGCCTTGCTCCTGCCGCTGAAGCCGCATATCTCCACCTTTCTGCGCTTTAGCATCAAAAGCCCGAAAACGAACAGCAGGGCGGTCAGCATCGCCCAGAGTATATAGGGCTCAAGAGACGGCGCGCTCCAGCTTTTCAGCTCGTCTGCGGTGATTTTAGAGAACCCGTCGGCCGAGACCAACGAGCCCGAGCGGATGAATACGTCGTTGTTGAGCGAGAGCAGATTTAGACGCGACAGCACGCGCCCGAAAGGGGAGAGGGCCATGCTGATATCCTGGTTGTGACTCGCCGACGGATAGAGTGCGTAGTTTGAATTGTGAGGCGCGCCGAAGAGCAGCTTCGGTACAGTGTTATTGAGAAAATATACAGCAGCGCTCGGAAACGCTATGAATGCGAGCGAGAACAGTACCGATTCGCCTGCGGTTCCCACGCAGACGGAGACTGCCGCCGCAACAGAGAATCCCGCAAGCGCCGTCACGGTCATGTGAACGGCGTAAAACAGCAGCGTGCGCCAGAGCATGACGGACGAGCCGAAGTAGATAAGGTTCAGCATTGCCGAAAAGGCGAGCGGGAGAAGCACGGCCGCTTCGAGCATGACTGCTCCCGCCAGCCAGTGCGCCGAAAACAGACCCGCGCGGCTGATGCCGAGACTGAAATATATGTTGTTCTTCGCCCTGCTTGAGACGAATCTGAAAAGCATTATACCCAACGCCGCCGAGAGAATGACGACTGCCGCCGTGTAAAAATAGAGAATATCCGTCAGCATATAGTTGTCAGATCCGCCGATTATTAAAAATTTTCCGGATTCGCGCAGAAGCTCCAATGTCGCCGAGCCGCCGCTCTTCAGCGCCGTAAGCTGTCTTATCTTGTCGCTGCCAAAAAAGCTTCTGAGGTAGAGCGCCAAGCTCATTACAAAGACCGCGAGCGGAAAAGCAAAATTCTTTCTTATCGCGTGAACGACTGTGAAGCCGAATGGGCTTTTGAAGCCGTCTCTTGATTTGTTCACTCTTTATCCCTCCGATGCTGCTCAGTTCGGCGGCCGCACCGTTTCAGCGCAGCCGCCGATTTGATTTTATTTGCCCGTGCCGAGATTCAGCTCGATGCGTCCTTTCGGAACATACATTATCGTAAGAGCGCCGTTCGCGCGCTTGAACTCAACAAGGTATCCGCCCGTGAGGTCGAAGCGGTAGCCGTAGGCGTTGGCGGCGAGCTTTTCGACAATAGTCTTGTTTGTTATGGTTACGGCATCCTTCGGCATGAAATCGCCGCTGTTGTAGTTGCTCACCTGATAGGTGTAGCCGGTGGAATCCGTCTTTGAAACTGCCTTTGATTTTCCGTCATCCCAGAAGGCGTTGAATATCGGGCTACAATAGCCGTATCCGTATCTTGTATTCACGGAGTCGGTCGAGTGACCCATGTCCTTAACTCTGACGCTGACTATCGGGGACTCGTCTGTGAGCTTCTCGTAGAGTCCGTGCTCCTTGAGGAAGCTTATAGTGTTCGTCATCTCCGAGGTTATCGGAACTGTTGAGTAGTCGCCGAGTGAGATATAATGTCCGCTCGACTCTCCATGCGCCGAAAGCTCGTTGACCTTATCCTGCCTTGACATATCAAGATCTTCCTCAATACCCGGTTCCGGCATAGGCTCTGTTACGGTAGTGGCGCTTCCGTAGTACGCCTCCTCCTGTGTGTTTTGACGAGAAACATAGAACGCAACCGAGCCGAGATATTTCGCGTTGCTTGTCAGGAACTTGTCGGAGCTCAGCGTGCTGATATCATTATATATCGCGCGCGCAAGACCTGCGGTCAGCTCCTCGTCAACAGCGGTTCTCTTGTCCATCTGAGCGGAGAAAAGTATCGGTATCATGCTCTTTGCGTCGATGTTGAGCAGCTCGTTCTTGATTTTGCTGTTCCAGTTCTTGGTATCCTCAAGGGTATAAAGTGTGGGATAGTCTGTCAGCGGAACATAGTTATAAACTCTGACAAGCTCGCGTCCGTTCTTGAGCTTGTATTTTATGATAACCTTCTGGCTCGTGACTCTCTTCGAGTAGTCATCAGGGTCGCAGTTCATTTTGTTGATGTTTCCTGCTTTTATCATGGCCTTGTGGATTTCGCGGACAGTATTTATGTCATCTTTGTCCTTGAAGTCCTCAACGAGTGAGTTCGAACGGTTGCCGACATAGTAGTAGTCCTTGAGTCCGTCCTCGCCGAAGTAAAGGTTGCTGTTATATCCGGAATGGAGTCCGTTGCCGAGCTTGTAGCTGCCCATCAGTGCGTTGGGCGCGGAGATGGATGCACTCTCAATGGACTGAACATCGGGCACGCGGCTGCTGTAGCCGAAGAAGCCGGTGTAGAGCGAGAGCAGGAACGCCGCCATAAGTCCGACATGGACGAGACCTATCTTCCAGTCTTTTTTAAGAGCCTTGAAGCTCAAATGGAGAATGACATCGAGTATAACAAATACCAGGAAAGCTGCGACGATTACAAGGGCTATCATTATCCATCTGCTTATCTGCGATGTGTATGCTATAAAATATATTATCAGCGAAGCAGCTCCGAAAGAGGCAATCATGCAGAGCACGAAGTTGAGAACGGCGCTTCTTCCGGGGAAACCGCATATCTCGGCTTTTCTGCGCTTGAACATGAACAGACCGAACACGAAGAACGCGGCGATGAGAACTGCCCAGAGAATATAGGGAGTCAGCGATGGCGCGGCCCATTTTTTTGCCGCCTCTTTTGTCATAGCTTCAACGGAAGATGAGTTAATAAAAGAGCTTCTGTTGAGCATGAGCAGATTTATATGGGCGATAGCGCGGCCGAACAGGGTGCTGTTCGTCATATCCAGATAGTTCTCGCTGAAGCTTGAAGCGACGGGATATATGTCGTAGTAAGTTTTGGAGGGAGCGCCGTTGAGGATTGCGGGAACGCTGTAGTTCACGCACATTGTCACAACGCTCGGGAACGCCGCAAGAACGGCTGAGAAGCCAAGCGATTCAACAACCGTACCCACGCAGCTTGAGACCGCCGCCGCTATAGTAAGACCGGCGAGCACACATATCACGTTGTGCACCGCATAGAACAGGAAGGTTCTCCAAAGCATGGCGGACGAGCCGAAAAAGTGGAGGTTGATTCCGAGCGATACTGCGAGCGGGATGAGTGTTGCCGCGAGCATCATAATTATGCCTGCAACCAGACGCGCTGTGTAGAGATCGGCGCGCTTAATGCCGAGGCTGTAATAGACGTTGACGGTCTTTTTATTGGTAACGAATCTGAACAGCAAAACGCCGACTAACAGCGATATCACAACGAGCAGAGCGGGGTAGAACGAGATGAGCGGTTCATATGCCGCGCGCTCCGAGTCGAAGATAAAGACCTCGTACGCTTCGCGCATTAACTTCATAACGTTCTGACCGGTGATAGCGGCCTTGTTCTTTGCTTCGCTCAATACATCCCAGCAGAAGCCGGTGAGATAAAAAATCATGCTGAGCACAAATGTTGCAAGGGGGAGAATGAAGTTTTTCTTTATCGCGTGAGCGACGGAGAAACGGAATGTGTTCTTATATTTTTTCTTCATCTGTTCCACCTCATTTCTTCTCTTCGGTCTTGCCGAAGATGTCCTTGAAGTCGTAGTCGCTGCCCTCCATCTCCTCGAGGAAGATCTCTTCGAGCGTGAGCGGGAATTTTTCGATCATCAGCGGTTTCATATCCTGAAGCTTCTTCTCGTTTTCGTCCATGTCGCCGTTGGCGCTCAGAGTGATTATCTTTCCGTCCTTCGAGAAGTGCCTGATGTCGAGATCCTTGAAATCGCTCTCTTCGAGGTCGCGGTCAAAGACCAGCCTGAACTTGCAGCGCGAGCCGCTGATATCGTCAACCGAGCAGTCCATGACTATGCTCTTGCCGTTTATCAGCGCAATGTGGTCGCACATATCGGCGAGGTCGTGGAGATTATGAGAGGAGATTATGACGGAGCATTCCTCTTCGGCCATGTATTCGAGCAGGAGGTTCTTAATAAGATTCCTCTTTGCCGGGTCGAGTCCGTCGAAGCTCTCGTCGAGCAGGATAACCTCGGGCATCGTGGACATTCCGAGGATTATCTCGGCCTGCCTCTGCATGCCCTTTGAAAAGCCGCGTATGCTCTTCTTCGTGTCAAGCCCGAAAACCTTTGAGAGCTTGTGCATGGTGTCGAAGCTGAAGCGGGGATAGTAGCCCGCGTAGAACTTGCCCATGCTCTCGATAGTCGCGTTGGGCTCGAAATAGAGGTCATCGGGGACATAGAAGAGTCTCTGCTTCACTTTTGCGTTGTCAAAAACATTCTCGCCGAATATTTTGACCTCGCCCTCGTCGGCTCTGTAGACTCCGGCGACCGTCTTGAGAAGCGTTGTTTTGCCCGCGCCGTTGTAGCCGACAAGCCCGTATATTGACGACTTTTCGACTTTCAGCGAAAGATTCTGAATGGCGGTGAAGTCCTGAAACCGTTTTGTAACGCCGATTACTTCAATCATAATTCTTCCTCCTGAGTGTAGATTTCATTGAGTATGTCGATGATTTCCTGTTTTTTGAGTCCCTTGGCGCGGGCGGCAGAGATGGCGTCCGAAATTTCGGAAACCGCCGTATCGTGCACCGAATCGTTCTTGAAAGCCTTTTCGCTGACGAAGCTTCCCTTTCCGGGCACGGTGTATATCGCACCGTAGGATTCAAGGTCGGAGAACGCCTTTTTGACCGTGTTTATGTTCACACCGGCGTCGGCGGCAATGGACCGTATAGACGGCAGCTGTGAGTGCGGAGCGAATGTACCGACAAGGATAAGAGTCAGCAGCTGATTTCTTATCTGCTCGTATGCCGGCACGCGGCTCTGCTTGTCGATTAAGACCACAGCGATTCTCCTTTCTTTTTGATTCCGGCGCGCCGCAGTGCACCAAAATCAGAATAAGTGTGCTATCTGTCGTAGCACACCTATATCATAACACAAAAAATACCTTTGTCAACACAAAATTTTAAAAAATCTAAAAACAAAAAGCCGCCATAAGGCGGCTTCTCTGTGTCAGTTATCAGTCGGGAAGATTGTCTATTGCATACTGCGCTTCCTCCGCGGTGAATTGTTCGCCGTATTCGGAGATGAGCTGATCATATATGGCGCTCTTGGACATGCTCATGTTGTCCTGATATGACTTTGCCTTTTGCAGTGCATTGTATTTGTAGTCCGCCTTGAGGTTATCAATGGCGTACTGCGCTGCGTCGGCAGGGAAGTTCTCGCCGTATTCCGAGGTGAGCTGATCGTATATTGCTTTCTTCGACATGTGCATCATATCGGAGTAGCTCTTAGCCTTCTTGAGCGCGTTGCGGTATTCTTTGCTTACGGCTTTTGTCGTCGGAACGGATGCCGAACCGCTCTTGCCGGAGCCGGATTTATCGCTTTTTTCGGTCGCAGCTGCATTTGCGTCAGCGTCTGCTTCGGTGCTGGCGGAAGTGTCCGGAACATCTGAACCGCCTTCGCTTCCGATTGCGCCGATAATGCCGATGAATATCAGCAGCGCGGCGATAACGCCGACGATTACCAGAGCCTTTTTGCCCTTTGACATCTTTTTCTTCGGCGGCTTATTATTCTTCGTGACCTCATTCGTGGCTTCAATGGACGAAGCAGCTGCTCCGCAGTTTGGACACACGGACGCGCCCTCGGGTATCTCGGTTCCGCATTTTGAACAAAACATAATTTTTCCTCCTTGTTTCATGCCTAAACAACTTTCCGGATTTTCCCGGTTGACAATTGTATAATAAGCCTTTAAAAATTTTATAACAAGGAATTTATTGGACAGTAAATTAAAAAAGACGAATGCAGGTTATCAGACAGGCAATCAAAAAAGAAAGTCGTCCGACAGGCACTGCATTCGGCATTGATAATATTATCATAACAAGAGAATCGTGTCAATACTTTCCGCGCGGCAGTAATTCTAAAAGCGAAGCACAGATGATAATTAGTTATCTGCGTCTAAAAATAAAAACCGATATCTGACCTCAGGCCTTAAGGCTCCAATTGCCGGTGGGGGAAGTCAAATATCGGTTCTGTATTAAAAATATCACGCTTTGGTATAAATGTCAACAATAAGATTAATGCTGATTTTAATATCGGTATCGCTGAACGCTTCGTTCCTCTCGGATTGAACAGCAAAAGAGCCTTACTGAGATACTGCTCCATTGTTCCTGCAACGAACATCGAGACACCTTTATTCGTAAAAGACACCTTGATTCCCATAAATCAGAGCACCGTGAAACAGCTTTTCAGGCGTCTGAAAGTGCAGGCTGATATTCCTCGGCTGCACCCTCATTTGTTGCGCCATTCCTTTGCTACACGGTACTTAGAGAACGGCGGGGACATTTACAGCTTGCAGTCAATCCTTGGTCATACATCGCTCGAAATGGTAAAGAAATATGTGCACTTGATTCCGTCCAAAACAGTAGTTAATTTTGATGTGTTCAGCCCGTTAGATAACGCCCTTAAAAAATGAAAAAACCCAGCAGTTACAACGGTTGTAGCTGTTGGGTTCTCTTTTGGTGATCCATCGGAGATTCGAACTCCGGACACCTTGATTAAAAGTCAAATATGTAGTACATACACATAGCAAATTGCGGAGAAAAGCACAACATATAGTAGCTTGAATGTGCGTGGTAGCCGATAAACACTAAACAAAAATCGAGCGTTACTACGGGATTACTACGGATTTTAAGATATCTTCGCCATTTCCTCGTGAAGAGTTTTGTCTGATACAAGTGCATAGTATTTTAAGGTCGTGCTGTATTCTTCGTGCCCAAGAATCATTTGTGTAGCTTCGGGTGATACCCCGCTTTCTACCATCATTGTTGCACATGTTTTTCGACAGCAATGGGGGGATAGACGCTTAACTCCTATCTCTTCAAGGCAGTCGTAATACTTTTTGCGCATGTAGCTCGAGCTGTATCCCTCGCCGTCATCACGGCATACTATTTTTTTACCTTGCTTTGCTACGAGAGCTTCTATATACGGCTTAATCACCGGCAGAACAGGAACATGGCGATTCTCTCCGGCTTCGGTTTTTAGACCACCTATGAGCAGAGCTTGATCCGCTATGTAATCATCTGGAGTAAGGGCGAGTAGTTCAGAAATACGAAATCCCGTGTAAATCAGGATGAGAATGATATCGGCGTATGGGACATTAGCTTGTGCGGCAGCCTTTATCTTTTTCACTTCTTCGGTGGAAAATGGATGTATTTCGTTTTTCTTTTTCTTTGGGAGCTTAACGAATTTAGAATAGTCTTTGTAACAAATGTCTCTCTCTAACGCAAGTGCATAAAGACGCGAAAATGTGATTTTTATATATGAGAGCGAAGTGCCGCTTTGTGCGCTGTATGCATCAATGCATTTCTGCATGTCTTCCGTTCTCAGCTCGCGCATTTTTATGTTTTTTACATCTTCGGGGATCTTCTTCCATGCGGCGTTGTAGCAGTCCTTTGATTGCTTAGCCAGGTTCTTATATTCGGCACGGGAGAGCCACAATGTGTGCAAGTCATCGACGGTCATATTGATTTCAACTACCGGGTGTTCGAGGTAGTGAGCCAGAGCAGCTTTTGCCTCTTTGCTCGATGCGTAGTGCCCGAGGATTTCCTGCTTTTTAATCATCTTGCCCTGCTCGTTCAGGCTATAACTTGCCGGCAGCGCGACGACCCAGGGGCGCCGCTTGATATCCTTGCGTTTATATACGCTGCCTTCACCGTTTTCACGCTTTGCCATTAAAAAATCCGCTCCTTTTTACTTGTGTTTTGCCGGAGCGGATGATATAATAATTATATCAATCCACTCTATACGCATGGTGTGTGTTGATTCTCGAGCCTTCGGTGTGCCAGCACCGGGGGTTCTTTTTTTTATCTTTTTTTATTAGAGCATAATTTGTCATTGGTATTAAAAGGTGGACAACCGGTTCTTGTGTTCAAACCGTCAATATGCATATTAAGACTGCTTTTTATTGTGTGCCACATGGGGTCGAGTATAAAGTCTATGCCTTCTCTTCTTGCATGTTTAGCAGCAGGAACAAAATCACTGTCACCTGCAATAAGTACAATTTGATCCACGAGACCCTTTTGTGCCAAAGATGCGATATCCAAACCGATTCGCATATCAACACCTTTCTGCTGAATCTCGAGCTGAAAGTCATCCTCTTTTAGATCATCTATCAAAATGTCCTTTCTGCAAAGTCTTTTTAGTACATCCGGCTTTAGTGCGTAACCGGCCGATGATTCCAACAGTTCTCCCATTCTCAATGCGACTTTGCGCTTGGTCGAGAGAGATTCCAAAAAAGCTTTAGACCACTTGTTCAGGTCGCTCTTTGCAAGATTGACCGAACGCTGAGTAAGGGGATGATAGACGGTTTTTTCGGAAGGCGGGCAATCATAATAGAAAATTCTATATAGTTCTCTGTACGTAGGTTCTGGCTTTCGAGTGTTCTCTTTTAAATGCCGATGACAGTACTCGACTAATTCATCAGCCCGTTCTTCAGGAGTTTTTTCACCAAATAAAAAATTTGCTTGTTTTCTATAAAATCCTCCATCAACCATTATTGCTGTTTTACCCATTTTTTCACTACCCTTTGTCAAAAAATAAAAAAGTTCCAGACATCGGCACTTCCCGTATGGTGGGAGGTCTACTATCTGGAACTATAATTTATACGTAATGGTAAATCCATTACCTACTTTATTATAGCCAGCTCCGACGGTTTTGTCAACAAAAAATACAAATTTTTTTGTATAAATATTTTCCTTAAAGCGTCTCAGAACGCTTCAAATCGACTCAGGTTGTTTCTTTGAGATTATATATTCATTGGGTATGCATATTTTTAGCCTTTTTATCTGCACTTGCCCTTCACCTCACCGCGCTCATGAAAAGCGACTGCTTTCTGAATTAGTTTTTAATTATCTCCCTTACAAGAAGATACGGTATGCCCAGGATGCGATAGTGCTCGAGATCCGTGCCGGTTAACTCTTTGGGCGGATATGACGGATTGAGGGGGCTAAGCCTAACCATGTCGTCAAAGATATCGATTCTCTTAAGGGTCGCACATTCGCCGTCGTAAATAACGGCACCAACATCCCCGCTGCGCTCAATAAAGGTTTGCCGAAGAATGAGGACTTTATCGTCAGTGTGGTAAGTCGGGTACATTGAATCACCGTGTACCTTTAGAACAAAAAAGTCGGATTTGCTTCGTCCCTTGAGAAAAGAGCGCGGGACATCTATGGTTTCGCCGCTCCAATCCTCGACTGCAATTTCTTCATATCCGGCGGCAATATTGCCTATTACCGGGAACGTAACAACATCTTCTGTCACATTCGGAGAAACGAGGTTTAGCGGCTTCATGGGAACATCTGCACCCATTAACCACGGAATAGATACATTTAAAATTTTTGATATTTCTTCAGTTCTTCTTTGTTTTGGTGCATAGATTCCTTTTTTATAATTGCTTATTGTAGCGTCAGCGACATTCAACGCTCTCGCAAGTTCCGCTGCGGTCATATTTCTGCGTTCTAAGGCTTCATTTAATCTTTCTGCAAAGCTTGGCATATTGATCACCTCGCCTATACAATATCACAAAGCCAACGAAAACGCAAGTAAAAATGAAAAAAACTTTTGAAAACTTGTGAAAAAGTATTGACTTGTGAAAACGCAAGTGATATAATCAAACCAAAAGGAGGTGAAAGCGATAATGTATGATTACTCAAATTTGCTCGGCGCAATGAGGCAAAGAGGCATAACCCAAAAAAGCCTTGCAAAAAGCGTCGGAAAAAGCGAAGCGACGATTAACCGCAAGCTCTGCGGTGCAAGGGAGTTCACGCAAAGCGAAATGTTCAAAATACTTGAGATTATAGGCGAGCCGGTCGAAAGAGTCTCCTTTTATTTTTTTTACTCATCGACTTGTGAAAACGCAAGTTACAGCTAACCGAAGAAAAAAGCTGAAAAAAGAAAGAGAGGTGGGAATATGAAAATTTATGCCGTAATAATTACATTGCTTTGTATCGGCATGTTCGTCGGCTATATCAAATACAAGATAAGCACGCAGGCGCTGTCGTATTATTTGACGACAAAAAGCACCGCTCCAACCGATGACGAGCTGAAGCAGTGTGCTGAGTGGGTGATAAAAAATTGGTTCAGGAAGTGATTGAAAACTGCGATTTTATCAGATTGGTGACAACATTTGAAGCTATCTGAACCAATGCGGAAAGCGAGGCGGAACCGATTTGCCCGGCAATGTTTTTGACATTTGTCCAGACCTCATTCTTACGGACATTTGCGATAAACTCATGTCCAAGCGGTGTGAGATCCTTGATGAGACAGTCACCCGTCGTTGTCCACATCTCCACATCGAGTAGGTTTGACCATTGACACTGGCGAACATGGTAAAGAATTTCATCTCGCTGATATTTACTGTTTAACCCAAACATATTGTCATCAGTAAAGCGGAGCATTTGACTGAAAGAGGTATTTTCTTCAACAACAAAGAGAATATCCCTGATACAGTCAGGATTCAGTTTCACATTATTCACCCCCTTTCAGAGAAAGTATATCGCACAAAAAGAAATAAATCAAGAAAGGAGGGAGAGGGTGAAAACAATAATTTGTTTACTGTCGGTGATGTTGATTATGTTTTCTGTTGCGATGGTTATCGCGATAATAACATTAATATCGGGTTGGAGGCGATAAAAATGGAGTTACTTCTGTCAGCTTCTTTCGGAGCTCTCGCTATCACCGGAGGAGTTCTTACCGTTGTTATGGCTATCGATTTGCTCAATCAATTTAGAAATCGCTAAATTAAGCCCAAGAGTAAAGTCTCGGCTACATACGGTTTTTCTGTTTGTGTGAATCAAGACATCGGAAATCGGCATTTGCTTATTTCGATAAGGAATATCGAATCGAATTACTCCATAGGTTCCCTGCATTTTAGTGAGATTTATTGGAAACTCTATGCTTCTGGCTACGGGTCCATAATGATCGGGATTTATGTATGTATAAAACGATTCTTCGCGTTGTTTACATTTTATTATTGTGCCGTCGAGAAGAACGAGATCAATTCTAACAATTGATATATCTGAACTTGCATCATTTACAAACAGGCAAGGGACGTTGCACATTAATAATCCCGACTGCGCCGCGACAGCATGGAACAAATCAATTCCGGCTTCTGAATCAATGCTAATGCTTACCTTTGTGCGCTCTTTTGCCTTGCGCGAAAAAAATTCATACAAAGATATAGCCAGGGATAAGGCCGATATAAGAATAGGAGCCCATGTCTTTATAATTTGCATATTTTCACCTCCTTAAAGAAAATTATATCACGCAAAAGGAAATAAGACAAGAAGGGAGGGGGAGGGCGTGAAAATTAAGAAAGCTTTTGCGCGTATGATGACAAGCATACCCACAAAAGCCAAACCTAATGAGCTTGTTGCTTTCAGTCAGCCGCCAATCTGCAACGGCGGAAAACACTGCGGTAGGGACAAGAGCGGGCTGTGGCACTGTACCTGCATTAGCCAAAATAAGCCAAAGCGCTAAATACTGCTGCGACAACCGAGGCTACCGTCGCCAATGCTGAAACCACAACAGTAATTATGAAGCGGTTGCGCTCCGTAATGGCTTTAGATGCGGGCGTTTCCTCAAGTTGATGTATTTCATCGACGCCCGGCAAATAGTAGCGTTTTCTCGACACATTATTCACCCCCTTTCAAGGGAGTATATCACGCGAAAAGAAATAAAACAAGAAGGGAGGAAAAGAGGTGGACAACCCGCTGTTATTCAAAATATGTTTCGCTGTGGTAACCGGTAGCTTGGTCTCTGAAATCATTGCGCTGTGTGCAACTGCGAAATCCAAGAAAAGAAAGAATGGTAATAATGCCACCCACAATGCCGATAAGCAGTCCCAATTTTTGGGCGGAATCCCAGAATGCAGCCCTTTTCTTGTGGCGCTTGCTGTTTGGGTGATCGTGGTTTGCGTTGTCATCATCGGCATCGTTGGCGGATGACGATTTATTTGCAAGAAAATGTGCTGTTGGCTGCTTGTGAGGAACATCGGCACTCTGTACGACGCAGGGTTCGGATAAAAATGGAATTGCGCCAGTCGCTATTTCCTTCAAAAAGTCCTCCGCCTCCGGTTCGGTAAGGCTCGATGAGGTAATTGAAACATAACACGCATACGAAGAGCCGTGTAGATTGTGCTCGTCAATGGATAGATAAAAGTAAGCATTCTCTTCGATGCTGTTGTTGTAAAGAAAAGTTATGGAACTGAATGCGGTGCTGTCGGAAAAATGTTTTTTAAACTCGTCGAAAGTGTATTTGACTTCATCACATATGCCGCGGCATACAACAATCACCGACCGATAATCTTTAGTCATCGGAATCAATGTTGTGTATTCGTTCTCAATGATTTTGAAGAGTTTCAACAAAGAAAACTTTTCGACTTTCCAAGAAGCGGAAACCGAGAGATTAACATCTTGTGTTTTGGAAATTCGCATAGCGCACCTCTGTAATTTTTTATTATTAATTATAAACGATATATTGTAAAAAGTCAAATAAACCAAATCAATATGTTGTGGAAAGGAGCTCAATGAATATCGCTCAATTTTTGCGTCAATGCCGTAAAGAATCCGGTTTGTCGCTAAAGCAGTTGGAAATAAAAAGCGGCGTGCCGGCATCGACGATTTCTTTTTACGAGCTGGGACGGGTAGAACCCACCGTGTATCGAATGGACGCGCTATTAAAGGCGCTCGACCAATCGATCATACTCGGAAAAGATTCAACTTTATTTAAATGAAAGGAGGAAAACACCATGCGTAAAAAAATGGCACTTATGTCAGTCGACGAGGCGTCAATGTACCTGAGAGAGGTTATCTACATACCGCCGCATCAGATTCGTCTGCTCGCGAGGGAGGGAAAATGCACCTTCTGTATCGCAATCAAAAATCCGAGCGGGTCGTACTCGTACCACATTAGACTTGACCGGCTTGAGCAGTTCAAGCGCGGAGACATTGGTCTTATGGTGAGCTAAGGGCAAAAACAGAAAGGAGACATCAAAATGACAAAAGGATTTTTAACAATTGCCGCAGTGCTGGCGCTTGTCCTGCTTTTCGCGGCGGCAGCGGTTCCGGAGACAGAACCGATTACCGCGCCTGAACCGACGGTATCGGCGCAGATACCCACAGCACGCTACCGGTTGACCGCAGACGAGCGAGAGCTTATATGCGAGGTTGTTATGGCTGAATCGGGAGTCGAGCCGTTTGATGGCAAAATGGCGGTCTCACAGTGCATTTTAAATGCGTGTGAAAAGACCGGCAAACGCCCCGTGGAGATAGTTGCGGAGTATGGTTACACCGACCGCCGGGTAGAACCGAACGCAGAGACGAGGGAAGCCGTCGCCGCGGTCTTTGATGCCGGCGAGACGGTGACAGACGCGAAGATACTTTTCTTCTACGCACCGGCGCTTGTGAGCAGCGAATGGCATGAGTCGCAGACCTATGTCTGCACCATCGGCGGACACCGATTTTTTGAGGAGGCAGGAAAATGATTGATAATAAAGACTTTATTGCGGCAATCCACAAGATATCAAAGCAGGCTGAATCTCTCGCCTGCCACAGCTGCGCAATTATCCGCGCCGCGAGGAAACGGCTTGAAGAGCCGGCCGCGTCGCCGTGGATAAGCGTCGATGACAGGCTCCCGGAAGATTGCCAGGTGGTATTAGTAATTGCAAACGGCAGACCACGAGAGCATGTGAGTTTAGTTAATTCCTACGAAATCGCAACATTTTTTATCGATGAAGGTTGGTGTTTGGACGAATTTCCGGATTGGGAACAGCCGCAGGTGACATTCTGGATGCCTTTACCGGATTTACCAAGGGAAGCAGAACCGGGGCTTTATCACAAGTATCGCGTATATGACAACGAAAGCGGTGCGTCAATTGACGGATGCTTTGTGCTGCGTCCCGACAAAGATTTTGCGGCACGAGATGCGTTGCGCACATATGCAGCCGCGACAAGCAATGTGGTTCTTTCAAAAGACATAATAAAATTTCTTAAAAGTTTAAATCCGGAGGTATAACCATGGCATTAAAGTTTGCAATTCAGACGGTTTTTGAAATCGCCGTCGTCATACTTATCATCTACGGCTTTACCCGTGAGGACAAGCTAATCGCCTTTGAAGACAGAGTAAGAGCCAAAATCAGAGCAAAGAGGAGCGGGCGCGATGCAGGCACTCGAAAAGACAGCTGACGCGCCGGGGAGCGGGCAAAAATGGCGCAGGAAAAAGGTCTGTAAAAGCTGCCATTGGCTGCGGAAAATTGACTGTGCGGGCGACGGCTGGGACGGAAAGTGCTGTGCCTATACCTACATCACCGACCGATTCCGCGAGATCCCCGCGACAAACGATTGCTGCGCATATTATCTCAAAAAGAAAGGAGCAAAAATATGATGAAAGAGAATCATATCTTAATGCACGCCGATGTGCTTGATGCAGTGCTTGCCGACTATAGCGGCCGATTCGTCAGCCGCCGGGATTATAACGACGGCAAGACTTACGGCTATGTAACAAACCTTAAAAATCAAAACATGGCTATCGAGTATACGCACTACAAAAATCAGCTTGGCGAGCGTCACGCGCTGTCCGACAACGAGCGTTTTGACTTTGACAACCAGATGATTAAAAAATACATACCTCAAATGGCGGAGCGGGTCGAAGAAATCGAGCGCGAAGAGGGCTCTGCGCTGCGCTTGCCTATATCCGTGCCGGTGTCGATATATTTTGACAGAAGCCGCCGTGGCATGGACGAAAACAGCCGCCCGAGTGAATTTTTGATAATCATTGAAGAAAAAGGAAAAAGCCGTAAGCACATCTGGAAAGCCGACGGACGTGAGGCTGTCGTGGCTTATCTTGACGAATATGCGAAAAATGTGTTGCCGAGGCTTGACAGATATGAAAAAGGACGCCCTGCGGTAACAGGACGCCCAAAGGATGTTGAAACAACACCAAACACCGTCAATAGTATAACACCGCCGCCGGAAAATGTCAACGGGGGCGCGATATGAAAATACGATCTTACAGATGCCCGAAATGCGGGCGTGAATATAACTTTGCCGACGGCAACAAAACAAGGCTCTGCCGCGTCTGCGGGTGCGAACTGGACAGCCTGACCGTCTACTCGACGGATGACGGCAGCACGGCCAGCGACCAAACGGCCGAGACCAAGCGAGAGAACCGCGAGGCCGAGGAGCAGGAAGCACTTTTTTTGTGGGCGGAGTACCAATCCGCCGCACAGCCGGAGCTGCGGCTTTTATATCATATTCCCAACGAGGGCAAGCGTAGTGTCTCATACGGTGCCGCGCTCCGGAGACAGGGAATGAAGAGGGGCGTGCCCGACCTCTGCCTGCCGGTCGCCCGGGGGAGATACCACGGCTTATATATCGAGATGAAAGCCGGCCGAAACAAGCCGACGGTCGACCAGCAATGGTGGCTTGAAGCGCTTGAACGACAGGGTTTCCGCGCTGTGTGGTGCTCCGGGTGGGAGCAGGCAAAGGAAGAAATATCGGAATATTTAATTTTAAAGGAGATAGAAAAATCATGATTACAAACATCGAGGTAACAAAGCTTTTGCAGCACCCGGACAACCCGAGGAAAAATATCGGCGACGTCACGGAGTTGGCGGAATCTATTAAGGCGCGCGGTATCCTGCAGAACCTGACGGTCGTTCCGGCCGAAAACGGCATGTATA